>OLJB01000929.1_pt1 | contig 15985 bp, 9 predicted proteins | sample 1601391 | NCBI WGS metagenome assembly OLJB01 (sample SAMN01915215, study PRJEB22387) | human gut metagenome | isolation source: stool | host: Homo sapiens | place: USA | reverse complement strand
CGCTCGTGGGCCGCAACCTGTGGATGCTCTACTGCAAGGCTCCGTTCGACCCCGAATCGGTGGCCACGACGGGCAACTACTACCAGGGCATCGACTACTTCATGATGCCTTCGACGCGCAACATCGGTTTCAACCTTCGGCTTAAATTCTAAAACGTCATGAACATGAACAAGATATCCATCCGCAAGGCCCTCTGCCTGCTGGCCCTCGCTCCGGCGGCGCTGCTCGGCGCCTGCACGGGCAGCTTCGAAGATATCAACACCGACCCCTATGCCGCGGGCAAGGACGACATGAACAACGACAACTACATCGTCTCGTCGATTCTGACCGGCATGCAGGGTTGGGTCATTCCGCTCGATGTCAACACGCACCAGTTCACCGACATCGTGCTGGGCGGCGCCCTGGGCGGCTACACGGCCGACTCGAACCCGGGTCTGTCGACGCGTATCGCCATCTTCAACCCGACCAACGACTGGACGCGCGTGATGCTCATCCGCGTGATTCCCGAAATCTATACGGCCTACAACAAGCTGAAGGTCAACTCGGACGACGAGGTGGCCCTGGCGCTGGCCAGCGTCATCCGCGTCTCGGCCGTGCACCGCGTGACGGACACCTACGGCCCGATTCCCTACTCGCAGATTGGCGCCGATAACGCCCTCACCTCGCCCTACGACTCGCAGGAGCAGGTCTACGACCGCCTCTTTGCCGAGCTCGACGCGGCGCTCGAGGTGCTGCGCGCCCACTCGGCCGAGAGCATCAAGGCCACCTCGGACAAGGTCTATGCGGGCAACCTCGCCAAGTGGGTCCGCTACGCCAACTCGCTCAAGCTGCGCATGGCCATGCGCCTGAGCTACGTGGCTCCGGAGAAGGCCGAAGCGAAGGTGCGCGAGGCGCTGAGCGAGGAGGCCGGCGGGGTCATCACCTCCAATGCCGACAACGCCCAGATTCCGACCCAGAACAACCCCTTCCGCGTGGTCATGTACGACTACAACGGCGGTGACTCGCGCATCTCGGCCGACATCACCTCCTACATGAACGGCTACAAGGACCCGCGCCGGGCGAAGTACTTCACCGTGTCGACCTTCACGGGCGGCATCCAGAACGGCTACATCGGCCTGCGCTCGGGCATCAGCATCCCCACGCAGTCGCTTCTCTACTCGAACATGGTGGTCGACTACACCACGCCGCTCATGTGGATGAACGCCGCCGAGGTGGCCTTCCTCAAGGCCGAGGCTGCGCTGCGCGGCTGGTACGGCTCGACGGCCGACGCGCGGACGCTCTACGAGGAGGGCGTGCGCCTCTCGTTCGAGCAGTGGGGTCTGTCGGGTGACTGCGAGGCCTACCTTGCCGACGCTACGTCGCTGCCCGCCTCCTACGTCGACCCGCTGGGCAAGGAGAGCAACACGGGCGAGACGGGCGCCATCACCGTCAAGTGGGACGAGCGCGGCGACTTCGAGACCAACCTCGAGCAGATTATCACCCAGAAGTGGCTGGCCATCTTCCCCTCGGGCTTCGAGGCGTGGTGCGAGTTCCGCCGTACGGGCTATCCGCGCCTGATGCCGGCGACGAACAACCGCAGCGGCGGCGTGATTCCCCAGGGCGGTTATGCCAACCGCATGCCCTATCCCGTCGAGGAGTACCAGGAGAACAATGCGCACATCAACGAAGCACTCACGCTGCTCGGCGGTCCCGACAACATGGCGACCCGCCTGTGGTGGGACTGCAAGGTCAAATAACCCCTCATCCATAGTCAAGTCATGAAACGAACTATCAAACACATAATCTGCGGTGCCGCGCTGCTGGCGGGTGCGCTCTCGGGCGTCTCGTGCAGCGAGTGGACCGAGAATGAGAAAATCGCGGTCAAGGACCCGGTTTTCGGGGAGTCGAACCCCGAGCTCTACGCCCGTTACGTGGCCGAGCTGCGCGCCTGGAAGCAGAGCGAGCATCAGCGGACCATCGTCTGGTTCGACAACAGCAACAAGCAGCCGGCCAGCCGCGGGGGCTTCTTCTCGGATGTGCCCGACAGCGTCGACATCGTGGCGCTCAAGGCCTCCGGCCGACTGACGGCGAGCGAACTGGAGCAGGTCGCCTCGCTGCACGAGAAGGGGACCCGCGTCATCGGGGCCTTCGACTGCACGGCGCTGCTCGCCTCCGGTGAGGAGGGCGACGGAGCCGGCGAGAGCGCGGAGGGAACCTCCGACGCCGCAACGCGCCTGCGCACGGCCCTCGAGACGCGCATGGCCGAGGTGGAGGCCGATGCACTGGACGGCTTCACGCTCCGCTACGAGCCGACCGACATCACCTTCGCCACCGACGAGGAGCGCACGGCGCAGCTGGCGCTCGACGCCGTGGTGGCCGAGGCGCTCAAGGGGTGGCGCCAGCGTCATCCCGAGTCTCTGCTCCTCTTCGAGGGCACGCCCCAGTACTTCTCCGACGTGGAGGCTGCGGCGCTCTGCGACTATCTGGTGGTCCGCTGCCTCGACGCCGAGTCGGTCTACGACTTCGGCATGCGCGCCCGCCGCATGTGCGGTGTTGCGGGGCTCCCCACCGACCGCTTCGTATGGCTCCCCCCCCGCCCGCCCGTCCCCCCCCGCCTCGACCGACACGACGGGCTATCTGCTCGACGAGTCGGGTGCCTCGGTGCGCGCGCTGGGCGCTCTGGCCGAGTGGATGCTCCGTCCCGAGGAGTTCGGCAAGGCCGCCGTGGGCATCATGGACGTGCAGTACGACTACTACAACTCGACGATGATTTATCGCTACACGAAGGAGGCCATCGAGACGCTCAACCCCTCCCCTAAAAACTAAAAGGCCATGAAAAGATTCCATACAGCTCTTCTGGCAGCCTGCGCGGTGCTTCTCTCGCTGACGGGCTGCAACAAGAAACCGGCCCCCTTCGGGGATTTCGACAACAAGGTCTACATCGACCAGAACACGAGCGTGACCACGCTGCTGGTCAAGCCGTCGGCCACGACCGACGAGCGTTCGTTCCACGCGGCGACCCCCAAACCGGTCGAGCGTGAGGTGAAACTTCTCTTCGAAGCCGACGAGTCGCTCGTGGCGGAGTATAACCGCTTCTACGGCGAGCAGGCAGAGATGCTTCCCGCAACCTACTTCGAGGTGACGGGCGGCGAGACCTCGATAGCCGCCGGCTCGACGCGTTCGGCCGACGTGACGGTGCGCTTCCACGACCTGGGGCAGCTCGACACGCGTTCGCTCCACGTGCTGCCCGTCACGCTGCGTTCGGCCGAGGGCATCGCCGTGCTGGAGAGCGCCCGCACGCTCTACTACGTGCTGCGCGGCGCCGCCATCATCAACGTGGTGGCCGACCTCGAGGACAGCAACTACATCGCCTTCGACAAGGTGCTCGACGGACAGAGCGCATCGTCGAAGGTGCTCAACGGACTGAACACCCTGACGATGGAGGCGCTCGTCCGCTGCCACGACTATGTGCTCGAACCGGGCATCAAGACCGTGATGGGCATCGAGGGCCACTGCCTGATTCGTATCAGCGACAACGGCCTGGCCCCCAACCAGCTGCAGGTGGTCCTGCCGACCTCCTACGGCGGAGGCACCAACTTCACGGAGGCCTCGACCTGCCTCATCCCGGCCAACGAGTGGACCCACATCGCCGTGACGTGCGACGTGGCCGCCGGCCGCGTGGTGGTCTACATCAACGGCGAGGTGGCGCTCGACAAGAGCGGCAACTCCTTCTCGGCCATCAACCTGGGCCAGCCCAAGAACGATGCGCAGGGCAAGGCGCACTACTTCAACATCGGCTACTCCTACGCCTCGGGCCGCGAGCTCCACGGAGAAATCTGCGAGTGCCGCATCTGGAACGTGGTGCGCACGCAGGAGGAGATTGCCTCGCACGTCTACGAGGTCGACCCCGCCAGCGAGGGGCTGGTGGCCTACTGGAAATTCGACGAGGGTACGGGCGACACCATCCGCGACCAGACGGGCAACGGCAACAACGGTACGGCCGACAGCCCGCTGAAGTGGACCGAGGTATCGCTGCCCGAAACCGCCCCCGATGCCAACTAATCTACTGACTTACAAAAACTGGAATTCGTTATGAACCACATGAAGAATATGCGATGGGGAGTTCTGGCTGCCATCTGCGCCACGGCGCTGGTGTCGTGCGCCGAGGATGACATCATCCCCAACGGAATCGACGAGGGGCGCATCGACCCCGTCGGCGAGTGTCTGTGCACGGTCTACAACCCGCAGGGTGCCGCCGGCGCCACGCTGCAGCTCTACACCGAGCCGGTGTCGGGCGAGGTGCAGGTGGTGCTGAGCTCGGCCGCGGGCCGTGCCGTCGACCTCAAGTTCACCTACGACCCCACGGTGCTCGAGGCCTACAACGAGGCCCATGCCACCTCCTTCGAGGCGGTTCCGGCCCAGGCCGTCGAGCTCGAGGCCGACGGAGCGCTGCTCGTAGGCCCCAAGAGCACCCGTTCGGAGCTGCTGCGCGTGAGCGTGCGGCCCGACGAGGCGATGAGCGAGGGAAAGAGCTACGCCCTGCCGCTGCGTCTGAGCAGCCCGACCGAGGGGGTGACCGTCTCCTCGACGGAGGGCTCCTACATCTTCTGGGTGCAGGTGCGCGGCGAGCACCCCTCGACGCAGAAGAGCACGGGCTTCATCACCGTATGCTACGTCGAGGTCAACGAGAACAACCCGCTCAACGCCCTGGAGTGGAGCTGCAAGGCGAGCGGCAAACCGCTCTTCGACATCGTCAACATCTTTGCGGCCAACATCAACTGGCTCGAGGAGGAGAAGCGCGTGGGCGTGGTGCTCAACCCCAACGTGCGCCACATCCTCGACAACCGTGATATCTACATCAAGCCGCTGCAGGATGCCGGCATGCGCGTGAGCCTGACGATTCTGGGCAACGGCGACGGCTCGGGCGTGGCCAACCTCTCGGATGCCGCGGCGCACCAGTTCGCCCAGGAGCTGAAGTCGATTGTCGAGACCTACGGGCTCGACGGCGTCGACTTCGACGACGAGTACTCGCAGTACGAGGCGCACCTCTCGCAGCTCTGGCCCGGGTGCGTGACCTACGGGCCCGGCCCCTATGCGCGCCTGCTCTACGAGGTGAAGATGGCGATGCCCGACAAGCTGGTGCAGCTCTATCAGATTGGCCAGGCCAACTACGGCTTCAAGTCGGCCGTCGAGGGGGTTCGCCCGGGCGACTTCATCGACTACGCCTACTGCGACTACGACGTGCTGATGTCGCCGCCGCATCTGGGCCTCTCGCGCAGCCAGTGGGGCGAGGCGTCGCTCGACATGACCTACGGCTCGGAGTCGAACCCCGCCAACCTGCGGACCAACCGCAGCAGCGGCAACGGCGTGCAGATGGTCTACAACCTCAAGCCGGGCAACAGCCAGTTCACGCCGCTGAACGACGTGGCCAAGTACATCTACGACGACGAGGCCGTATGGTCGGGCGTGCGTCACGAGAAGGACTGGAAGTAGCCGTTAAGGCACGCTCCGCCGCGGAGGCGGAGCCGTGCCGCGCGGAAAAGCAGATTAACACGAAAAGAATCGCAACATGATGAAAAAGATATTTTGGATGTTCGCCGCCGCTCTGGCCTGGACCGGATGCAGCGACGACAACGGAGCCGAGGCTCCGGTTCCCTCCGATACGCTGACGCTGTCGGTCGAGACGCTTGCCTTCGACGCATCGGGCGCGGCGCTCGAGGGGACGAACGAAGTGACCGTAACGAGCAGCGGCGAGTGGCGTCTGGGCGGCCGCCAGCTGTGGTGCCGTCCCTCGAGCGAGGAGGGTGTGAGCGGCCAGGCGGTGAGCTTTACCGTCGAGCCCAACATCGAGCCCGAGGCGCGCGAGGTGCTCTTCACCTTCATCTGCGGCGGCGAGGAGCGCCGTCTGACGGTCACGCAGCAGGCCGCCTCGGAGTTCACGCTCAACGGCGACCGCTACACCTTCACCCCCGAGGGCGGCGAGTTCCGCCTGCGGCTCGAGTCGTCGAGCGAGACCTCGGTGCGCTTCGTGGAGGAGGTCGACTGGATTCACCAGGTCGAGACGCGCGGGTCGCTCTCGTTCTTCTACTTCGAGGTCGACGCCAATGCGACGGGCCGCAACCGCGACGCGCAGCTGGTGGTCTCCAACAAGGAGGGTGACGAGCGCACGGTGACCGTGCACCAGGAGCGCAACCTGCTGCTCGAGGTGACCGAGTCGTCGTTCGAGGTGCCGGTCGAGGGTGCCGAGCTGCGTCTGCACGTGCGGAGCAACCTGCCCTTCCGCGTCGAGCCTTCGGGCGAGTGGATTGTGCTCCAGTCGGAGCCCCTCCAGTCGGAGGAGCTGCAGGAGCAGGAGCTCGTATTCACGGTACAGCCTGCCGAGGAGCCCTTCCGTTCGGGCTTCATCTACCTGCGCACCGACGAGGCGTCGCTTGGGGCCGAGATTGCCGTCGTGCAGGGCGAGCGTCCCCAGGGCATCGAATTCCCCGACGACGCCTTCCGCCAGCTGCTCATCGATGCGGGCTACATCACGGTGCTCGACGGTACGGAGTGCCTGCTTACGGAGACGGGCGAGGCTGCAACCCAGCTGCCGGACCTCTACCGCAAGAACATCTCCTCGCTCAAGGGCATCGAGGCCTTCAAGAACCTGAAGACGCTGGCCCCCAACGGCATCGGCATGAATCCCATCAAGGAGCTCGACCTGAGCGGCAACCCCAACCTGACCGACATCAACTGGTCCAGTTCGTCCAGCGGCTGGCACTCCTACATCACGCCGGCGCCGCTCGAGGTCATCAACATCGGTGACGCGCCGATTACCGACGGACGGCTCGTATTCGAGGGCCTCTACTGCACGCCCGTTTACGCCGCATCGCTCACCGTTTCGGGCGCTTCGGTCAAGATTATCGAGTTCTCGTCGAAGTACTCCTCCTACGACAAGGCCGAGTGGCTCGACGTCACGGGATGCCCCAACATCCAGAGCATCTCGCTCAACAGCTACTACATCAAGACGCTCTACGTGACGGCCGAGCAGAAGAGCGCCATCGATGGAGGCCGTATCACCATTACGGACCAGAACTACTACCAGAACCTCAAGGTCGAGGTTCGGTAGCGCCGCCCGCGCGTGAAGGCGCCCGCCCCGGGCTTCGGCCCGGCGGAGGTCGCCTCCCGCAGCGGAGCACCCTTCGGCCGGGCAGCCGCCCGGCCAGGAGACAGAGCGGAGCAGCGATTCTGCGGAATCGCCGCTCCGCTCTTTTTGTGCCCGGTCTTTGTCGGAATCTGCCGGTTCCGAGCATCGGTTCCGCCGTTTTTTCGTATCTTTGGAGTGCGAAGCGGCAGCGTGCCGCCCCGACCGAACATCGAATACCCGACCAACCTTCATATTCCATGCCCTCGGAACTTCACATCCCTCTGCGGCCCTCACTGCGGCCGCTTCTGTACATGCTTCTGCTCACCCTTCTGCTCGCGGCTGCGGGCTGCTCCTCGCCCGGCGCGGTTGTCACCTTCCGCGAGGCCGACGACCCCACGGCCGACACGCTGGCCGACTGGACGGCCGTCACCCCGGGGCTCAACGTCTCGTGGTGCTCCGTCGACGAACGCTACCCCCGCTCGGTTGCGCCGCAGCTTGACTCCACCCGCTGCCGCCTTACGGCGTGGCGCGGCGAGCGCTGCTCGGCCCAGCTGCTGCTCTGGTCGCCCGACAGCGTGGGCGCCGTGCGCTGCACCATCGGCCGCTTCCGCGGCCGGGGCACATCGCTCCCGGCCAACGTCGCGCGGCTGCGCTTCGTACGCTACGTGCTGACCGACGAGTTCGGCCCCGGATGCGGCTACCGCAACGACGGCGACTTTGCCGCGTCGCTCTCGCCCGACCTGCTCGACACGCTCGACCGCTTCGACCTGGAGAGCTGCACGACACGCCCCGTCTGGGTGACGCTCGACATCCCGGCCGACGCCGTCCCGGGACTCTACCGCACGACGCTCACCGTCGAGGGGCAGGGGGTTGCCCGCCGGCGCCTGGAGCTCGACCTTCAGGTGCTCGACCGGCAGCTGCCGCCGCCCGAGGCGTGGCGCTTCCACCTCGACCTGTGGCAGCATCCCGCCGCCGTGGCCCGCGTCGAGGGGGTGGAGCTCTGGAGCGACGCCCACTTCAAGGCGCTGCGTCCGCTGGTGCGGATGCTGGCCGACGCGGGGCAGAAGGTGGTGACGGCGACGCTCAACCGCGACCCCTGGAACCACCAGTGCTACGACGCCTACGACCCGATGATTCTCTGGAGCCGCCGCGCCGACGGAACGTGGCACTACGACTATACGCGCTTCGACCGCTGGGTCACCCTCTGCCGCGAGGAGGGCATCGTCGGGGCCATCAACTGCTACTCGCTGCTGCCGTGGAACAACCTGCTCGAGTACCGCGACGAGGCGAAGGGAGCGTTGTGCGAGGTCGAGGCCGACCCGGCGACGCCCCGCTTCGAGGAGTACTGGACCCCCTTCCTCCACGACTTTACGGCCCATCTCGACGAGCGGGGATGGCTGGGACTCTGCAACGTGGCCATGGACGAACGCGACCCCGAGACCATGGAGCGGGCCGTGGCGCTGCTGCGCCGCGAAGCCCCCGAGCTGGGCATCGCCCTGGCCGACAACCACGCCAGCTACCGCCGCTATGAGGATTTGGAGGATGTCTGCGTGCAGATTGACTGCCGCGTGGAAGCGTCGGAGCTCGCCCGCCGCCGGAGCGAGGGGCTGGTGACCACCTTCTACGTCTGCTGCTCGTCGGCCTTCCCCAACACCTTCACCTTCTCCCGGCCGTGGGAGGCGCTCTACATGGGGTGGTTCGCCGCGGCGGCGGGCTACGACGGCATGCTGCGCTGGGCCTACAACTCGTGGCCGGCCGACCCGCAGCGCGATTCGCGCTTCACGGCCTGGCCTGCGGGCGACACCTTCATCGTCTACCCCGGGGCGCGCTCCTCGGTGCGCTTCGAGCAGCTGCGCGAGGGGATTGAGGACTACGAGAAAATCGACCTGCTGCGCCGCGAGCTGATGGCCGACCCCTCGGCCGAGGCCGCCGCATGCCTCGACGAGCTCAACCGCACGGTGGCGCAGTTCGCCGAGCCCGACCCCGCGCGCCCGTGGCCCGAGCTGCTCGCCCGGGCCCGAGCTCTGCTCGACAGCCTCGCCGCGCGGTAGCGGAGCCGGGGCCCTCTTCCCTTATGCGGACGCATGCCTCCCGAAAAGGCATGCGTCCGCTTTTTTGCGCCCGTCGGGGGATAAAAAACACCCTTTTCCAATAAATATAGGTGCCCCGATGTCCCCGTGCGGCGTGTAAACGGATTGTCACACGTTTCACATGCCGCTGCAACAAACTCTTCGGACTTTTGCATCCGGAAAAGAACTACTATGAGGATGCAGAAGAAAACCGCTATCGTACTTACCTTTGTCGCCCTGTTTTTCGCGGCCGTCCTCCAGGCTGCGCCGCTCCGGGGCCGCGTCATCGACCGCACGACCCGCGAACCGCTCATCGGAGCCACCATCCTGCTGAGCGGCACCACGCGCGGCACCACCTCCGACGCTTCGGGCGAATTCCAGCTCGAACTGCCCCGCGGCGAACACAGCCTCGAGGTTTCCTACGTCTCCTACCTCCCCCAGCAGCTCGCCGTGCGCATTCCGGCGGGCGACGGGGTGCTGCTCGTCGAGCTCGAGCCCGATGCGCAGACCCTCACGGCCGTGACGGTGACCGCCCGCAAGAACCTCGAGTCGGAGCGCAGCCTCCAGACCGAGCGCATCGCCTCGAACGTCGCCATCGAGAACATGGGCGCCCGCGAGATGGAGCTCAAGGGTCTGGCCAACGTCAAGGAGGGCGTCAAGAAGATTTCGGGCATCTCCATCGCCTCGGCCGGACAGCTCATCGTCCGCGGCCTGGGCGACCGCTACAGCATCACCACGCTCAACGGCCAGCCCATCGCCTCGCCCAACCCCGACAACAAGCTCATTCCGCTCGACATATTCCCCGCCTCGGCCGTCCGCAACATCACCGTGAGCAAGGTCTACGAGGTGACCTCCTACGCCGACTACTCGGGTGCCCACATCGACATCGGGACGAAGGACCAGAACGGCGAGAACTTCTTCACGGCGGGCTTCTCGGTCGGCGGACGCTTCAACACGCTGGGACGCTCCTTCTACCGCATGGACCACCGCTCGCTCTTCACGCGCCCCGGGGTCGACGCGCGGGCGATGAGCTGCAGCCTTTCGGAGTACCGCGACTACGTCCGCACGAAGAACATCTTCGACACCGACTTCTCGGTTTCGCGCTCCACCTCGCTCCCCTCCTTCGGCGGCAACATCGCCTGGGGCCACAACTTCAAGGTGGGACGCCAGACGCTGAGCATCCTCGCCTCGGGCGGCATCGACAACGGCGCGCAGCGCATGGACGACGCCCAGACGCGTATCCTCGAGGGTACGGGCACCGTGACCGACGAGTATACCTACGACAGCTTCGCCTCGGAGCTCAAGATGGCGGCGCTGGCCAACGTGGGGATGACCCTGCGCGAGAGCGACCGCGTGGGCTACACCTTCTTCTATGCCCGCAACGCCGTCGACACCTACATGAGCCGCGAGGGTTTCGACGCCGAGGGGCACAACCTCGTGGGCAGCAACGACGTGCTCCACATCTACAAGCTGATGACCCATCAGCTCAACGGCCAGCACGACTTCGGCGAGCGGTGGCAGCTGCGCTGGAGCGGCTCCTACTCCTCGACCTCCTCGGACGAGCCCGACCGGCGCCAGGTGATGTTCCGCCGCCGCGACGACGGCTCGCTCACCCTCTTCAAGCTCAACCAGCAGGAGACGATGCGCTACTTCGGCGAGCTCGGCGAGCATGAGTGGAACGGCCACGTGGCGGCAGACTACCGCTTCGGCGCCCACAAGCTGACGGCCGGCGTCGCCTACAAGGACAAGTCGCGCGACTACCGCGGCACGCGCTTCTACTACGACCTCTCGGCGCTCGACCCCGAAATCGACGACATCTACGATACGAACGGCTACCTCTCGTTCGAGAATGTCCAGAACGGCTCGCTCACCATCAACCGCCAGCAGCAGCCCAAGGACAGCTACGAGGCGGGCAACCGGATTCTGGCCGGCTACCTCTCGCTGGACCTTCAGGCCACCGAGGCGCTGCTCATCAACGCCGGCGTGCGCTACGAGGTATCGAAACAGTGGGTCCGCTACTACGACGACCAGAGTCTGGCCAAGCGGCGCGACCTGGACAAGAACGACCTCTTCCCGGCGCTCAACCTCAAATATTCGCTCGGCGAGCGGCAGCAGCTGCGCCTCTCGCTCTCGCGGACCGTCACCCGCCCCTCGTTCATCGAGATGGCCCCGTTCCTCTACCAGGAGTCCTACGGCTCGATGCAGCTGCGCGGTAACGAGGCGCTGCAGAACGGCTACAACTACAACGTCGACCTGCGCTACGAGCTCTTCAACCGCGGGGGCGACATGCTCTCGGTGACGGGCTACTACAAGTTCCTCGACCAGCCCATCGAGCGGGTGCAGATGCTCTCGGGCGGCGCCGCGGTCCACACCTTCCGCAACGCCGACAACGGCATGGCGGCCGGCATCGAGGTCGAAATCCGCAAGGCGCTTCTGCCCGACCTGCGCATCGGCGTCAACGGCTCCTACATGTACACCAACGTCAAGCTGCCCGAAGGGGGCGCCTATACCAACAAGGAGCGCGCGCTGCAGGGCGCCTCGCCCTACCTCTTCAACGCCGACCTGACCTATGCCCCCGCGCTGAGCGGCGAGCGGCGCCTCTCGCTGGCCCTACTCTACAACCTGCAGGGGCCCCGCATCCATGCGGTCGGCATCTCGGGCCTTGGCGACGTTAAGCAGCGGACGATGCACACGCTCGACTTCGCCGCCTCGTACCGCTTCAACCGCCTCTTCGAGGTGAAGCTCCAGCTGGAGAACCTGCTCGACCAGTCCTACGTCTTCGACCAGGAGGTTCCCCAGGCCGGCACGACGGTCGAGGTGGAGCGCTACCGGCCAGGTCCGGGCTTCAAGGTGGGGCTCAGCATCCGCTTCTGAGCCTTCACGCCACACCACACGCAACAAACCACAGGGTATTATAAAATCACTAAAAACTTTTCGACAAGATGAAAACGAACTGGAAGATGATGAGCGCGGTCCTCGCGGCCGGTGCGATGCTCCTTGCAACCTCCTGCTCCGAGAGCAGCTCGGACGACGCAACGCCGGCACTCGGCGGTGAAATCGCCTCGGGGCAGACGCTCGTGGGCAACGTCACCTCGGATGCCTACCTGCTCAAGGACGGAACCTATAAACTGAGCGGCGGCCTGCACGTCAAGTCGGGCGCAACGCTCCACATCGCCGAAGGGGTCACCATCGAGGCCATCGACGATGCCGTGGTGGACTACATCCTCGTGGAGCAGGGCGGCAAAATCGACGCCCAGGGTACGGCTTCCAAGCCGATTGTGATGACCAGCGAGCTGAAGAAGCCCGGCGCCTGGGGCGGCATCCACATCTGCGGCCGCGCCCACACGAATGCCGGTGCCGGCGTCCTCTCGGAAATCGGCAACGCCCCCTACGGTGGCTCGGACGACGCCGACAACTCGGGTACGCTGCGCTACATCCGGCTCGAATATACCGGCTTCGCCTTCGACGAGGAGCATGAGGCCAACGGTGTCTCGTTCTACGGCGTGGGCAACGGCACGACGGTCGAGTACCTGCAGGCCTACAAGGGCTCGGACGACGGTTTCGAGTTCTTCGGCGGCTCGGTCGACGTGAAGCACATGGTATCGACCAGCTGCTCGGACGACTCGTTCGACTGGACCGAGGGCTGGAACGGCCGCGGCCAGTTCCTGGTGGCCTATCAGGAGGGCGAGTCGACGCTCGGCTACGAGTGCGACTGCCTGATGGAGTGCGACAACAACGGCACGAACTTCAGCGCCACGCCGGTGGCACACCCCGTGCTGGCCAACCTGACGCTCGTGGGCAATGGCTCGACGGAGAGCACGCACGGCATTCGTCTGCGCGCCGGTACGCAGGTCGAGCTCTGCAATGCCCTCATCACGGGCAAGCCGGGCTGCATCACGCTCGAGACCACCGAGACCGAGCAGGCACTCAAGGAGGGAACTTCGAAGCTCACCCACATCGCCATGAGCTCGGAGCTGGTATCCGAGAAGGGCATCTACACCAACAGCGACTTCGAGGCCGCAACGGACAACAGCACCGACTACACCCCGGCGCTGACCAACCACTACGTGGGTACGGTGGCCGGCGGCGAGGCTCCGTCGGAGAGCTTCTTCACGGCAGCCAACTACAAGGGCGCCGTACCGGCCGACAACGACTGGACGGCCGGCTGGACCCTCTGAGCGGACCGACTCCCTTCGGCCGGGGCTCGTCTGCGGCGATGAATGCGGACGGCGCCTCTGCCGGAACGGAAAAACCGGAACTTCCCCTGCGGAAGTTCCGGTTTTCTCGTTTTGTTGTGCCGGGGCGCGGCGGTCGGCGGCGCCTTTTCGGTGCGGGCGGTCGAAGTGACGGCGGTCGGAGCGTCGAAGTGGCTTTCGGTGCTTTCGGCTCGGGCGGCCCTGTTGCCCGGTTTTTGTGTCGGTGTGATTCGGCCCGGAGGAGGGGGCCGCTTCCCGGTCGGGGAGCGCTCCGAGCGCGGCTCAGTCGCCCGGTTTTTGTGTCGGTGTGGCTCGGCACGGAGGAGGGGAGGTCCGCTTCCGGTCGGGGAGCGCTTCGTGCGCGGCTCAGTCGTTCTTGAAGAGGTCCACCTCGCCGGTTTCGACCTTGCGGTACATGTCGGCCAGCTCGGCGATGACGGGCGAGACGAATTCGAGCGTGTCGGTGACGGCCGACTTGCCCCCCTCGCCCTTGATGCGGTAGAGCATGGCGGCGTAGAGGGCGCGGAAGCAGAGCTCCGTGTCGCTCATGCCGGGGTTCCCTATAATCTGGCGCAGCCGCGGCAGTTCGGGTTCGAGCCGTGCGAAGGTGGTGCGGTAGTGGGCCCCCACGGGGAGCTTGAGCAGCTGGAGGTGGAGGTTGTGCATGTCGGCGATGAGGTGGAGCGTATGCTCCAGGTGGCCCTTCTCGTCCTTGCCCTCCTGGTGGAGCAGATTGACGATGTCCATGTACCAGAGCAGGAAGAGGTGCTTCTTCTCCTCGGGGATGTCCTTGCGCGGCTCGACGAGCTGCGAGAAGATGGCCTCGGGGCTGAACTGCAGCGCGCGCAGCAGGTCCTCGAGCTGCCACAGATAGAGGATGTATTCGGCGATGTTTTCGCGCCGTTTGGCTTGTGCTATATCCATTGTTCCACTTTTTTCAACCGTCCCGGCGGCCCGGTCCGTTCCCCGGCGGCCCGGTTTGTTTCCCGACGGTGAGACGTTCCCCGGCCGCCCGGTTTGTTTCTCCGGCTCCCCGGTCCGTTCCCCGGCTGCCCGGCTCGTTTTTCGGTCGCAGGTCTGTTTCCCCGGCTGCCCGGTCCGTTTTCTGACCGTCCGGCTCCCCGGTCCTCCGGCTCCCCGGCCCTTCAGCCTCCCCCTGGTAGGTTACTTTTTCGAACTGACAATCCAGGTCGTGGGACCCGTGCGGTGCTTGAGGAAGTACTCCTGCGACTTGAGCAGGTTGCGCGACTGGAGCACCATGTTCTTCGTCTCGTTGAGAATCGTCAGATAGAGCATCGAGGCCTTGGTGTTCACCTTGGCTTCGTTGATGCGGCAGAGCTCCGACTTGATGGCCTCGGCGATGGACTCGAAGAGCTGGTCACGCAGCGTGAGCACCTCCTCGATATCCGAGAAGTCGCCCTCGCGCAGCATCTGGTTGATGCGGCGGTAGATTGACTCCACGTCGTCGTTGATGGACATCAGGTCCTTGGCCTGCGCCTTCGAGAGCCCCTCGTGGTTGTTGTCGATGTGCTCGAATGCCGGGCGCGTGATGTGCATCAGCGCCTTGGTCATCTCGTTGAGGTAGTCGACCACCTGGACGTAGTAGTGGGCCGTATTGACGTCGCCGCTCTGCAGCTGCTTGAGCGTGGGCAGCAGCGTGTACTTGCGTTCGCGCGACTGGTAGAAGAGGTCGTTCGACTCCTTGACCATGTTGCGCAGCTCCTTGCGGTTCTCCATCATCACGGCGATGAGCGTGCGGTCGTAGATTTTCGTGGCGCTCTCCATCGTGGTGCAGACCTCTTCGCGCAGGCTGCGGATGATGTCCTCGTTGGTGGTCTCCTTCCTGCTCTGCGTGGCGGTCTGCTTCTCCTTCTTGCGGAAGTTGCTGTGGTAGAGCATGTAGCCGCACAGCAGCGTGATGACCACGAAGGCCGTCGTGCCGCCGTAGACGAGCGCCAGCCCGACGATGAAGGCGATGAGGAATCCGCCGAGCGCCGTGACGAACCATCCTGCGACGACGGTCATCACGCCCGAGATGCGGTATACGGCACTCTCGCGGCCCCAGGCGCGGTCGGCAAGCGACGTTCCCATCGCCACCATGAAGCAGACGTAGGTGGTCGAGAGGGGGAGCTTGAGCGAGGTGGCCATGGCGATGAGCAGCGACGAGGTGGTGAGGTTCACCGTGGCGCGAATCATGTCGTAGGGGGCGCCGCTGTGTTCGACGTCCTCGTATTCGAAGCGGCGCGAGATGGCGTCGCGGACGCGCTGCGGAATGACGCGCGCGATGCCGGCGTTGATGTTGAGCGCCGCGCGGACAATCGTGCGCGAGAAGAGCGACGAGCCGTACTGCTCGGAGCCCTCGTCGCCCTGTGCCGAGAGCGAGATTTCGGTCTCGGTGACGTGCATCGACTTCTTCGAGGTCCAGAGCGTGAGAATCATGATGGCGCCCGCGGCGAGCAGCACCAGGAAGTTGGCCGGGACGTTCTCGTTGAGCGCACCCATGAGCATCTGGCTGTCGCCGGCGTGGCGGGCGATGCTGTAGGCGTCGAATCCGGCCACGGGCACGCCGATGAAGTTGACCAGGTCGTTGCCGGCGAAGGCGAGCGCCAGCGAGA
>OLJB01000919.1_pt1 | contig 16098 bp, 10 predicted proteins | sample 1601391 | NCBI WGS metagenome assembly OLJB01 (sample SAMN01915215, study PRJEB22387) | human gut metagenome | isolation source: stool | host: Homo sapiens | place: USA | reverse complement strand
GCGTCAAGGAAGATGTAGACGGTCGGCGTGCGGTCGGCCGCCTTGCCCACGCCGGTGTCCGGATCGAGACCACGGGAGACGATAATGCGCAGCATCGGACCGGGTTCCGGATCGTCATACTGGTCGATGACCAGCTGGACCGCGCGGGTGAGCGCGGGAATGTTCGGCTCGGGCATGTCCACCAGGCGGGCGGAATTGGCGAGACGCTTCAGATGGTTCTCCAACGAAACCGGGAAACCCTTCCATACCGTGGTCGCTTCGAAAATGCCGTCGCCACGCAGCGCGCACAAATCGAACGCGTTGATGATGGGGCTTTCCGGATCGACGAAACGAACCAGATCCGCGTCGGGCGCCACGCCTGAGCCTCCGAATAGCGTCTTGCCGTTACCGACTGCCAGAACGATCGAACTCATGGGAACCTCTCTTCCGCGCTCCGCGTCTTTTGATTGCCGCTTTATTGCTGTTGCGCTGTTGTGTTGCGTCAGCGTTCGCGTGCGTCTTCAGCGTCCAACCTAACCATGGTTTGTTTCCACTTGGCACCGCCAATTTGCAATGCGGAAACATACGCGTCATGAATCGCGCGGCTCCCGTAACGTTCGGCGACCAAGGTGAGGGAAAGCGACTCTGAACGTCCGTTTCTGCGGAATCTGATTTCGGGGTTCGTCGGCAGTTCGTTCGGAAAAGGCCGGACGGCGGCCGACGGGAAAGGTAAGCGCAATGGTGGATGGGATGTCCGATATGGGAACAACCGAACTTGGCGCGGCGAGCACGCCCGAACAGGCGCGCGCCGCGTTCCGTGACGGCCTGGTCCGCCCGACCTGCGGCATCGCGCAAGGCTACGCGCAGGCGAATCTGATGATTCTGCCCAAGGAGAAGGCATTCGATTTTCTGCTGTTCGCGCAGCGCAATCCCAAACCCTGCCCGCTGCTGGAAGTGATGGAGCCGGGCGTCACCGCACCCGTCACCGCGCCGGGCGCCGACATCCGTACCGACGTGCCGTTGTACCGCGTGTGGAAGCGTGGCGAACTGGTAGCCGAAGTGCCCGATATTCGCGAGTATTGGCGATCCGATTTGGTCACGTTTGTGATTGGCTGCAGTTTCACATTCGAGTTTCCGCTGATGGAGGCGGGCGTGCCGGTGCGGCACATCACGGCAGGCCGCAACGTGCCGATGTACGACACGTCGATCGAGTGCCGTTCGGCCGGCGCGTTCCATTCGACGATGGTCGTGTCGATGCGTGGCATTCCGTCTACGCAGGTGGCCGACGCATGCCGGATTTCCGGCTATTACCCGTCCGTGCACGGTGCCCCCGTATGTGTGGGCGACCCGTCCGCGATCGGCATCGACGACATCATGCATCCCGACTATGGCGATGCCCCCGTGTTGGAGCCGGGCGATGTGCCGGTGTTCTGGGCGTGCGGCGTGACCCCGCAGGCCGCGGTGATGGCGTCCAAACCGGAATTCGCGATCACGCACGCGCCGGGGCACATGTTCATCACCAGCAAACGCGATTTGGAATACATGGTGTGAGGCCGAGCGGCAGGTTGCGGGGCGCGGCATGAGATGCGTGCTGCGGCGACTGCGGCAGAAGGAATGTTGCGGCGGCGGAACACTACGACAGCGAAACGACGGAAAGGCGACGGAAGGAATGGAAACGATGGCTGTGCAGGAAACAGACGGAAGGCAGACGGCTATGCGAATCGATATGAACAGCGATATGGGCGAAAGCTTCGGTCGTTGGACGCTCGGCGACGACGAGGCGCTGCTCGACGTGGTTTCCAGCGCGAACGTGGCGTGCGGCTTCCATGCGGGCGACCCGTCCGTCATGCTGAGAACGTTGTCATACGCGGCGTCGCGGGGGGTAATGGTCGGGGCGCATGTGGCGTACCGCGACCTGGCCGGATTCGGGCGCCGCTATGTGGACGAGTCCCCCGACGAGCTCAAGGCGGACGTGATGTACCAGATCGCCGCGTTGGAAGGCATGGCGCGGTCGGTCGGCGCGCAGGTGCGGTACGTGAAACCTCATGGCGCGCTGTACAACCGAATCGTCCGCGACGAATCGCAGGCCGCCGCCGTGGTCGAGGCTATCCGCAGCGTGGACGCATCGCTGGCGATACTGACGCAGCCGGGCGCCGTGGTCGGCCGCCTGGCCGCGCAGGCCGGGCTTCGTGTGTTCCACGAGGCGTTCGCCGACCGCGCGTACAACGTGGACGGCACGCTGGTGTCGCGCCGTTTGCCGGATGCAGTGATCGCCGATCCGGCCGAAGTGGCGGCGCGCGTGCTGCGCATGGTGTGCGAGCATGAGGTGGTGGCAATCGACGGCACCGTGGTGCCGCTCAACGCCGATTCCGTCTGTGTGCATGGCGATTCGCCCTCGGCTGTGGCGATGGCGCGTGCCGTCCGCGCCCGCTTGGAGTCGGAAGGCGTTGCGATACGCGCGTTCGCAGGCGACGCAGCCGCATCGGCCGCGCGGGATTAAGGCGGTGGCGACATGCGATTCCTGACCTGTGGCGCGGACAGCATACTCGTGGAGCTCGCCGATTTGGACGAGACCCTGCGGGTGTTCGCCGCGTTGCAGAGCGCCGTGAAACATGCCATGGAACAAACTGCGGAATCGCCCGAGCGGGCCGCACAGCCGAGCGCGACCTCCGTTTTCGCCGGCGTGAAACAACTCATTCCCGCTGCGCGCACCGTCTACGTCGCCTTCGATCCGCTGCTTTCGTCGCGTGTCGAACTGACCGCCGCGATTCGCGCGCTGAACGTTGCCGCCGACATGGAACGGCATTCCCGAATCGTTGAAATTCCGGTGATTTACGATGGCGAGGATATGGCGGACGTAGCCGACCTGCTGGGCATCTCCGTTGACGAGGTTGTGCGCCGGCATTGCGATACCGCCTGGTCCGTGGCGTTCGTCGGCTTCGCGCCCGGTTTCGCATACCTGACCGGCGGCGACCCGATATTCGATGTGCCACGCCGCAAAGTGCCACGGCTGAGCGTGCCCGCGGGCGCGGTGGGGCTTGCCGGCACGTTTTCCGGCGTGTATCCGCGCGTCAGCTCGGGCGGCTGGCAGTTGCTGGGCCACACGGAAACGCCGATGTGGGACGAGCGGGCCGACCCGCCCGCGCTGTTGCAGCCCGGCGACACCGTGCGTTTTACGCCCGTGCGTGACGCCGTTTCCGGCGGTTCGGCTTCTGTTTCTGCCTCTGTGTCCGATTCCGTTCAAGTTTCGCAGGCGCCAGATTCCATGTCCGTCTCGGCCTCGACTCCGGCTCTCGAAGTCCTCCGCTCGGGCCTGCTCACCACCTTCCAAGATGATGGCCGTGTCGCCGCGAACATGGGCGTGACCGGTTCCGGCGCCGCCGATCGCACGTCTTCCCACTTGGCCAACGCACTGGTCGGCAACCCCGCTAATACCCCCGTGTTGGAAATCACCGGTGGTGGCGTGCGCATGCGTGCCATCGGCAGTGTGGTCGTGGCGGTGACGGGCGCTTCGGCGGATGTGACGATTACCGGAAGCCGGCAATCGCAAGATAGTCAAGGCGGCTCAAACGGCACGTTCACCCCAAATTCCCCCGGTGGATGCAGTGGCCGGACCGTCTTGAACGCATCGAACGATGCCGCCGACCGCACCACAATCGCCATGCAACAACCGGTTCTGCTGCGTGACGGGGACGTGCTGTCAATCGCCCCGCCGACCAGCGGCCTGCGCGATTATGTGGCCGTACGCGGCGGTTTCGGCGTCGCGACAACCCTCGGTTCGGCTGCAACGGACACGATGAGCGGCATCGGCCCGCGCCCGATCGCAGCCAAACAGCGGCTTGCCATACGTACCGCGTCCACGGCGTGCGATGCCGGCGTCGGCCTGCCGCAGCCATGGCCGACCGACCTGCCGAAACCCGGCAGACCTACGGATTTATACGTGCGATTGGGACCGCGCGACGACTGGTTCACCGCAGCCGGCCTGTCCGCATTCCTGACGCAAACGTGGACAGTGACTGCGCAGTCGAACCGTGTTGGCCTGCGACTTTCGGGAGCGGCACCCGTGGAACGCACCGACACGCGCGAACTGGCCAGCGAGGCCACGCCATCCGGCGCAATCGAAGTGCCGACCAGCGGACAACCGGTCATTTTTCTGCGCGACCAGCCTGTAACCGGCGGATATCCGGTAATCGCCGTGCTTGAACCGGAATCGTTGGACGTGGCCGGGCAGTTGCCACCAGGCGCATGCGTCCGCTTCCACGTCGTTTCCGCCCATGCCACGTCTACTCCGCAACCTGCGTACCCCACCAAGGAGGTTCGATAATGCCATCCGCATCGACTGCACCATCCGCAACGGCGCTCCCATCCCCGTCGCCATCATTGTCGTCGCCATCGCCCGCAACCCCGAAACTACGGCGCATCCTCATCGCCAACCGTGGCGAAATCGCCATGCGCGTCATCCACGCCTGCCATGACACCGGCCGCATCGCCATCGCCGCCTATGCCGACCCCGACGCGGACGCGCTGTTCGTGCACGCCGCCGACGAGGCCTACGCACTGGGCGGATCCGACGCGCAAAGCACGTATCTCAACATCGCGGCCATCGTGGAAACCGCGCACAAGGCGCATGTCGACGCCGTCCACCCCGGGTACGGTTTCCTTGCCGAAAACGCGGAATTCGCGCAGGCGGTCATCGACGCCGGCATGACGTGGATCGGTCCGCAGCCCGCCACCATCCGCGCGCTCGGCTCGAAAGTCGAAGCGCGCCGCATCGCGGCCGAAGTCGGCGCGCCCATGGCCCCCGGCACCACGGAACCGGTGCACGACCCCGCCGAAGTCATCACGTTCGCCAAGGAACACGGCCTGCCACTGGCCATCAAAGCCGTCTACGGGGGTGGCGGTCGAGGTCTGAAAGTGGTGCACCGGCTGGAAGACGTGCGCGAGGCGTTCGTATCCGCCACGCACGAGGCCGAGCTGGCGTTCGGCAACGGCGACTGCTTCATCGAACGATTCCTCGCCCGCCCGCGCCACGTCGAAGTGCAGATCCTCGGCGACGGCGCGGGCAACGTTGTGGCCGTCGGCACGCGCGACTGCTCGCTGCAGCGCCGCAATCAGAAACTCATCGAAGAGGCACCAGCGCCGTTCCTACCCCCTGAAACCACCCGGGCGCTGGAAGACGCGGCCGTCGCCATCTGCTCCCGTGCGCACTACGAAAGCGCCGGAACCGTTGAGTTTCTGGTCGATCCGGACGGCACGATGTCGTTCATGGAAGTCAACACGCGTATTCAGGTCGAACACCCCGTCACAGAAGAGGTGACCGGCGTCGATCTGGTGGCCGCACAGCTGGCGATCGCCGAAGGCGCGCATGTCACCGACATTCCCGGCTTGGAACACGGCACCCCCGTTCCGCATGGGCATGCGATCGAGTTCCGCATCAACGCGGAGGGTCCATCCCTTGGTTTCGTACCGTTCCCCGGCATCGTCGAGCGGCTGAACGTGCCGACCGGACCGGGCATCCGCTTCGATTCCGGCGTTGCGCAAGGCGGCGCGATTCCGGGGCAGTTCGATTCGATGATCGCCAAACTGATCGTCTCCGCGCCGTCGCGTTCGGCCTGTCTGACGCGCGCCCGCCACGCATTGGATGAGCTGGCGATTGCCGGCGTGCCAACGGTCCGCAAATTCGACCAGGCCGTGCTCGAGCAGCCAGCTTTCGTGGCGACGGACGGCGATTTCGGCGTCTACACGCGCTGGATCGAAGAGGAATTCCTGCCTTCCGTGGACGTGCGCACGCTGGCCGACGGCAAACCGGGTCGCCGGGCCGCAGCGCCCGAACCGGTGGAAAGCTGGGTCGAGGTCGATGGCAAACGCGTGCGATTGGGCCTGCCCGCTTCGCTCGCCTCCGTCGCCGCGCTGGGCGCGGGGCTGGCCGGATTGGCTGGAGCCGGCGCAACGGGGGACCCTGCCCTCACGTCCGATTCTGGCGAATCGGTCATCCAAGCCCTGCTGAACGCCTATCAAAAGTCCGTTCCAGCAGGATCGGGCACGCAGACCGCCGCAAACTCGGATATCGCAAGCACCCAAGACACCCCTATCGAATCGACCATCACCGGCACGGTCGTCCGCTGGCTCGCCGATGACGGCGCGCACGTTGAGGAAAACGAGCCGATCGTCGTACTCGAGGCGATGAAGATGGAAACCGAAATCACCGCCCCCGTTGCCGGCATACTGCACCGATCGGCGCAGGTCGGCGACACCGCGCAATACGGCGACCCCCTCGGCGCCATCGGTTAACGCGGCGGCCGGCTGACACGGCTGCCGGCCGTCGGATGAACCGCACGCCCCTTACGCGCAACGCATCGCAATCGCAAAAACAAAACCCAGACCACGGAAGGAACGCAACATGAGCATGCTGGATTGGCGGTATTATCCGAAAATCGCGCGTATCGCACGCATGGCGGGAGCCGACGTCGGACGCGGTTCCGAAACGTTGATGACGTATTCGCGCGGCGATTTGTTCCGAGCCGCACGCCACTTGTCGGGCAGCAAGGAAGGTCGGCCCGCCCGCGCGCTGGTGGTCACCGGCTTCTACATTCCGAAGGCCGCGCAACCCGCTGCGGAAACGGACGGCCCGTTGGGTGCGCTGGAAGTATGCATGGCATTGCGTGCGATTGGCGGCGACGCATGGCTGGTCAGCGACGAATGCTGCGCGCCGGTGATTCGCCCGTCCGCATTGGGTTTCCTGCCGGACGACCACGTGCTGATCGCGCCGAATGCCAATCCCAAGGGCGGTTTTGACGCCTGGCTCAACGGCGTCATCGACCTTGCCAAAACCGAACATATCGATACGCTCGTCTACATCGAACGCGTCGGCCCGGCGCGCGACGGCAGCCCGCACAACATGCGCGGCATCGACATCACCGAATGGACCGCGCCGCTGAGCCAGCTCACGCTGCTCGGCCTGCACACGATCGGCGTGGGCGACGGCGGCAACGAGATCGGCATGGGCCGTGTGGAGGACTACGCCATCGAAGGGGTGGTCGACCACGGCGAGAACATCGCCTGCACGGTGCCGACCGACCAGCTGGTGGTGGCCGGCACATCGAATTGGGGCGCGCACGCGCTTGTCTGTGCGATGCGCGCGTTGGGCAGCAACGCCGTCGACCCGTATCTTGAACCGACGTGGCAGGAGCGCGTGCTGGACGTGATCGTCGAATACGGCGGCCTCGACGGCGTGCATATGACGAACGTGGCGACCGTCGACGGCCTCGAACCCGACCGCTACTTTAAGCAGGTCGGCCAGCTTACGGACTGCGCCCGCAGCTGAAGTCCTGTGCCCAAGGCTGAGGGCCCTGCGCTCGCGGCTGCCCCCGCATGTCCGTCGCTTTCGAATCGGGCGCCGGAGACATGCGCCGCGATTCGGCCGAAAGCCGGTTCGACACGCCCGAACACCGGTTGCGGTTTTGGTGTCGAGCCCCATTTTGCGGTAATATCGAACCGGTTCGACACAACCGTGGGAATGGCCGTAAGGACTCCCGCAAAGAATCTCGCAACGACTTTTTGGAACCGAAGGAGGCTCCATGAAAAACAAGGTGCAGCTCATCACTTACGCCGACCGCCTTGGCGACGGCACCATCAAGTCGATGACCGACATTCTGCGCACCCGCTTCGACGGCGTGTACGACGGCGTTCACATCCTGCCGTTCTTCACCCCGTTCGACGGCGCCGACGCAGGCTTCGACCCGATCGATCACACCAAGGTCGACGAACGTCTCGGCAGCTGGGACGACGTCGCCGAACTCTCCAAGACCCACGACATCATGGTCGACGCCATCGTCAACCACATGAGTTGGGAATCCAAGCAGTTCCAGGACGTGCTGGCCAAGGGCGAGGAGTCCGAATACTATCCGATGTTCCTCACCATGAGCTCCGTGTTCCCGAACGGCGCCACCGAAGAGGATCTGGCCGGCATCTACCGTCCGCGTCCGGGCCTGCCGTTCACCCACTACAAGTTCGCCGGCAAGACGCGCTTGGTCTGGGTGAGCTTCACCCCGCAGCAGGTGGACATCGACACCGATTCCGACAAGGGTTGGGAATACCTCATGTCGATTTTCGACCAGATGGCCGCCTCCCACGTCAGCTACATCCGCCTCGACGCCGTCGGCTATGGCGCCAAGGAGGCCGGCACCAGCTGCTTCATGACCCCGAAGACCTTCAAGCTGATCTCCCGTCTGCGTGAGGAAGGCGTCAAGCGCGGTCTGGAAATCCTCATCGAAGTGCACTCCTACTACAAGAAGCAGGTCGAAATCGCATCCAAGGTGGACCGCGTCTACGACTTCGCCCTGCCTCCGCTGCTGCTGCACGCGCTGAGCACCGGCCACGTCGAGCCCGTCGCCCACTGGACCGACATACGCCCGAACAACGCCGTCACCGTGCTCGACACGCACGACGGCATCGGCGTGATCGACATCGGCTCCGACCAGCTCGACCGCTCGCTCAAGGGTCTCGTGCCGGATGAGGACGTGGACAACCTCGTCAACACCATCCACGCCAACACCCACGGCGAATCCCAGGCAGCCACTGGCGCCGCCGCATCCAATCTCGACCTCTACCAGGTCAACAGCACCTACTATTCGGCGCTCGGGTGCAACGACCAGCACTACATCGCCGCCCGCGCGGTGCAGTTCTTCCTGCCCGGCGTGCCGCAGGTCTACTATGTCGGCGCGCTCGCCGGCAGGAACGACATGGAGCTGCTGCGCAAGACCAACAACGGCCGCGACATCAATCGTCACTACTACTCCACCGCGGAAATCGACGAGAATCTCAAGCGTCCGGTCGTTAAGGCCCTGAACGCGCTCGCGAAGTTCCGCAACGAGCTCGACGCGTTCGACGGCACGTTCTCGTACACCACCGATGACGACACGTCCATCAGCTTCACCTGGCGCGGCGAAACCAGCCAGGCCACGCTGACGTTCGAGCCGAAGCGCGGTCTCGGTGTGGACAACACTACGCCGGTCGCCATGTTGGAATGGGAGGATTCCGCGGGAGACCACCGTTCGGACGATCTGATCGCCAATCCGCCTGTCGTCGCCTGACGGAAAATTTCTTGCGATTACGTATTTTCTTGCGATTACGTACGGCCTTGCGATTGCGTTCCACCTTGCGGTCGCGCACCCGGTCCGTCGCACCCGGTCCGTCGGGCGGACGGCAGTGGCCGCACGTGTTGGTATCGTAAGTTGCGTTGAAGAATCGCCCGAATGCGCTGAAGCAATGCGTCCGGGCGATTTTCGTATGTGTCGCTCGTAGCGGGCGGGCGCATGCGTGGAGTATCGAAGCACATGAAACGCGACAAGCAGAAAACGCGATAAGCCAAGAAAACAGCAGATATGACCGAAGACAATCAGAATAACGAATTCAAACCGCAGCCGCTGCCCGGCCAGGTGTTCATCCGCCCGGGCATCGACGATCGCCCCGATTATGAGAAGACCCTGACTCCCGAAGCGAAGGCGGCCATGCGCCGGCTGTCGGTGCAGCAGCATCCGCGTATTCCGGAAGCGTCCAACGAGCGTCCGGAAACCCAGGCCGCGCGCATCGCATCGGAAGGTGGAGCGCCCCTAACCGCGGCCGCGCATCTTGACGTGGCTGTGCCGAACCTCGAATCGTCCTTCCTCGACCTGCGCGACCCGATGACCGCTCCGGACGGCACCAGGCCGACCGCAATGCAGGCCAACCGGCTCGTTGCGGGTTTTGCGCTTGGCTCAATGCTGCTGTCCGCTCCGATGGCGGCGTTCAACACGGTGCTCATTCCGCAAACCGTCAGCCGTTTGTCGGGAATCAACCGCGTCACGGATTTGGCGATGCTCGTCATCGCAGGTGCCATCATGACGTTCCTGCTGAACGCATGCATCGCCGTCGGTTCCGACCATTCCTACTGCCGGTTCGGGCGCCGTACGCCATGGATCGTCAGCGGCAGCGTATTGGCGGCTATCTGCATGGCGATTCTTTCCGCATGTGATTTTCTCCCGTGGGCCGTGTTCTTCTGGCTGGCCACGCAGGCCGCGTATGCGATGGCGGCCATACCGTTCGCCGCCGCGTTCGGCGAACGTGTGCCTGACAAGTTCCGCGACCGCGCCGATTCGTGGCACGGCAAGGGGCTGGCGCTTGGCCAGCTGGTCGGCGTCGCCGTGGCTGTTGCGCTGACGCCGCATGCCGGTGGCGAAGGTTGGGATGGCACTACGGGTTTCGCGATGCTGGTATTCGCGGGTTGGCTTGTCGTCGCGGCCGTCGTTACGCTGTTGGTACTGCCGTTCGAAGGGGCCAGCAGCTACCTGCCGCGTAGGGATGTTGAGAAAGGCGATTTCTTCTCGCAATACCGTCCGCCGCAGAACGCGCCGAAGTTTTCTGTGGCATTCGCGGCCCGCATGTTCGCCGTTGCGGCCACAGCCGGAATCGCCGTATATCAGTGGTATCTGGCGCCGAATATCGTCGGCAATACCGATGAGGCCGGTTTGTTCGGCATTGCCGGTGCCGGATCGGTGGTTGTGGTCATGGCCATCTGCACGTTTGTCGGTGCTTTGATTGCGGCGTTGCTGCTTGGCCGCATCGTCAGCCTGTTTGGCGATCTGCGTATTCCGGCCGTCGCGTCCGCCGTGTTGTTCATGGTCGCTGCGCTGCTGCCGTTGCTGATGGACGACGGTTTCCTGGCGGTTGCGCTGTACGCCCTGCTTGCCGGCTTCGCATACGTGGTGTTCGATGGCGCCAGCCAAAGCTTGGATCTTGCGATGCTGCCGGATGTGCGTTCCGTGGGCCGATCGCTTGCCGCTTATAGTCTGGCCAATACGTTCGGCACGATACTGGGCGTCGCTGCCTGCGCCGCGGTGATTGTGGCGACCGGTGCCACCGTGCTGATCTTCGCTGTCGCCACTGTTTCGATGCTGTTGGCGGGTCTGCTGACATTGCGGTTGAAATCGCAACAATGACGGCGACTATGACGGTGCTAGATCGCCAATGATTGGAAAATAAAGCGAAACGGCGCGTCCACATAGTGAACCTTTAGTGGATAGGGGAGATGGACGCGCCTATGTTTACGGCTTAGTTCGAGCGGAAATCCCGCCCGGGGAAATGACTTTGCGAAAGGAGGTTCGCCACGATGAACGGAATGGTCGCACACGTACTGCTGTCCGCACGAATTATTATTCCGCTTTCGTTGGCGGACTGATTCGAGCATTGCGGCTTCAATCCCTCGCCAACGAAGGCAGGGTTTGAGGCGCGCGTAGCACACACGTTGATGGCCCTGCATGATGCGGGGCCATTTTTGTTGCAGCCCACAAGGCAGACGCAGCGAAAACCTTTTGAAGCCGGCCGGCATAGCGCACAACAGAAAACAGAAAAACTACAAACAACATCGTTATCGGCGGAAGTTGGGAACCGGTAACAGGACGTACAGGGAGTACATCAATGAGTACAGTCGAAGCGGCCGCTGGCAAAGCGCAGGCGATGGTCCGCGATTCGGTCAAAACCGTGATCGCAGCATCCATGGTCGGCACCGCCATCGAGTTCTACGACTTTTACGCATACGGCACCGCCGCTGCGAATTATTTCCCGAAGGTGTTCTTCGGAGACACCACCAATCCGACCGTCGCGCTGCTGGCCAGCCTGCTGACCTTCGCCATCGCGTTCATCGCCCGTCCGCTGGGCTCGTTGGTGTTCGGCCACTTCGGCGACCGTATGGGCCGCAAGACCACGCTGGTGGTCTCCCTGCTCACCATGGGCATTGCCACCTTCCTGATCGGCTGCCTGCCGACCTACAACCAATGGGGTGTCGCGGCCGTCGCCGTGCTGTGCCTATGTCGCTTCGTGCAGGGCATCGGACTTGGCGGCGAATGGTCCGGCGCCGCGTTGGTGGCCACCGAGAACGCTCCGGAAGACAAGCGCGCGCTGTACGGCTCCTTCCCGGAGCTGGGCGCCCCGATCGGCTTCTTCCTGTCGAACGGCACCTACTTCCTGCTGGAGACCTTCAACGACAATGACGCGATGCTTGCCTGGGGCTGGCGCGTGCCGTTCCTGCTGTCCTCCATCCTCGTGATCGTCGGCCTCGTCGTCCGCGTCCAGATGGAGGAGACCCCGATCTTCCGTATGGCCCAGGAGCAGAAGAAGGTCGTCAAGTCCCCGCTTACCGAAGTGTTCAAGAAGAGCTGGAAGGAAGTCATCCAGGCCACGTTCCTGGTGGCCGTCACCTACACGCTGTTCTACACGCTGGCAACCTGGTCCCTCGCTTGGGGCACCAAGACCGTCGAGCAGGGTGGTGGCAACCTGGGCTTCAGCAACCAGGAGTATCTGCTGATGCTGATGATCGCCGTCTGCGTATTCGCCGCGTTCATCGTGATCTCCTGCGTGAACGCCGACAAGTTCGGCCGCAAGCGCGTGATCATCATCTCCTCCTGCTGCCTCATCGCCTTCGCCCTGCTGTTCCCGTTCCTGCTTGATCCGGCGGTCGTCGGTCAGCGCAACTTCGCCACCAACCTGCTGTTCCTGTGCATCGGCTTCGCTCTGATGGGTACCGCGTTCGGTCCGATCGGCGCCTTCCTGCCGGAACTGTTCGACGCGAACGTGCGTTACTCCGGCTCCGGCATCGGCTACAACCTGGCTGCCATCGTCGGCGCGGCCTTCGTGCCGACCATCGCCACTTGGCTGTCCCATCATTGGGGCGTGCATTCCGTGGGCCTGTACCTCGGTGTGATGGCCCTGTGCTGCCTCATCGCGGTGTTGAGCTGCAAGGAAACGAAGAACGTCGACTTCACCAAGTGACGCCGACCGGCTTGCCGGGCTGCTTCGCTTGGGGTGGCTCGGAGCCTTAGAAAAAACGTTTGACGTGAATATAGCCACTATGTGAACGCCAACAGACATCATAAAGAAAGCGGTACTAGAACAGTTCCGCAGGAGAGGCGGAGTGGTTCCTCGGACACAATCCGGGGGGAGCAACATCCTAGGAATCACTCGCCGTGATAACAACCGAAAAAAGAATAGAAAATAGCGAGTTTGTTCGGAAAAAGCAAGTTCCGAATCGCAAAAAACAATAAAGGAGCGCCAATTATGGCAGCAACTATCTGGTACGAAAAGGACGCCGATCTGTCCGTGTTCGATGGCAAGAAGGTGGCCATCCTCGGTTACGGTTCCCAGGGCCACGCCCATGCGCTGAACCTGCGCGATTCCGGTGTCGACGTCGTCGTCGGCCTGCGTCCTACCTCCAAGTCCGTGGAGTATGCCAAGGAGCAGGGCCTTGAGGTCAAGCCTGTTGCCGAGGCCGTTGCCGAAGCCGACGTGGTGATGATCCTGCTGCCTGACCAGTACCAGGCCGCCGTGTACAAGAAGGACGTCGAGCCGAACCTGAAGCCGGGCGCTGCTCTGGCCTTCGCTCATGGCTTCAACATCCACTACGGCTACATCAAGCCGTCCGAGGACCATCCGGTCTTCATGGTCGCCCCGAAGGGCCCGGGCCACATCGTGCGTCGTGAGTACGCCAACGGCCGTGGCGTCCCGGTCGTCGTGGCTGTCGAACAGGATCCGCGCGGCGACGCTTGGGACATCACTCTGGCTTACGCCAAGGCTCTGGGCGCCCTGCGCGCAGGCGCCATCAAGACCACTTTCACCGAAGAGACCGAGACCGATCTGTTCGGCGAGCAGAACGTGCTCATGGGCGGCGTGAACAAGCTCGTTGAAATGGGCTTCGAGGTCCTCACTGACGCTGGCTACCAGCCGGAGATCGCTTACTTCGAGGTCTGCCACGAGCTGAAGATGCTCGTCGACCTCATGAACGAGGGTGGCCTGAACAAGGCCCGTTGGTCCTGCTCCGACACCGCCCAGTACGGCGACTACACCAACACCGTCATCAACGAGGACTGCCGCAAGCGCATGCAGTACCACCTGGGCCGCATCCAGGACGGCTCCTTCGCCAAGGAGTTCATCGACGATCAGGATGCCGGCGCACCGAAGTTCAAGGCCCTGCAGGAAGAGTACGGCAACGTGCGTATCGAGTCCGTTGGCCCGAAGCTGCGCGCCATGTTCTCTTGGAACAACGGCAAGGATGACGACGCTGACATGGCCACTTTCACCGGCAAGATCGCCCGTGGCTGAGTAACGTCTCGCATTCATTGCGATTAATCGCATTAACTGCGATTGAAGGCCGCCGCCCAAGTTGGGTGGCGGCCTTTCGTTATGCCGGAACGTACGCAACCGTCGCACGCACGACAATATGCAAAAAGCGCCGTCCGCACGAAGCGGGCGACGCTTTCTAATTCGCTAAATAGCTTATGCAGCTAGCGAAGCAATCTCACTGAACCTGGGTACGAGCGATCTTGCCGTTGAAGGACTCAGCCATATCGGCATCGGCGTCCACCTGGTTGTTCCAGGAGAACATGGCGCGCAGCTTCGGGCCAACGGTCTCCAGGTGCGGGTGGCTGTACTCTTCCTGCAGCTTCTTGAACTTCGGAGCGCCAGCGGCCTGGTCATCCATGAACTCCTTGGCGAAGGAGCCGTCCTGGATGCGCTTGAGCTGGTACTGCATGCGCTTCTTGGTCTCCTCGGTGATGACCGTGGAGGTGTAGTCGCCGTACTGGGCGGTGTCGGAGCAGGACCAACGGGCCTTGTTCAGGCCACCCTCGTTGGCCAGGTCGACCAGCATCTTCAGCTCGTGGAACACCTCGAAGTAGGCGATCTCCGGCTGGTAGCCAGCCTCGGTCAGCACATCGAAGCCCATATCGCACAGGTGGTTGATGCCACCCATGAGGACGTCCTGCTCGCCGAACAGATCGGTCTCGGTCTCCTCGGTGAAGGTGGTCTTGATGGCGCCTGCACGCAGAGCGCCCAGAGCCTTGGCGTAAGCCAGGGTGATGTCCCAAGCGTCGCCACGTGGATCCTGCTCAACGGCCACGACGACCGGGACGCCACGGCCGGCGGCGTACTCACGACGCACGATGTGGCCCGGGCCCTTCGGAGCGACCATGAACACCGGGTGATCCTCGGAAGGCTTGATGTAGCCGTAGTGGATGTTGAAGCCGTGAGCGAAGGCCAGGGCAGCGCCCGGCTTGATGTTGGGCTCGATGTCGTTGGCCCAGATCGTGCGCTGGTACTGGTCGGGGGCCAGGATCATGATTACGTCGGCCTCGGCGGCGGCTTCCGGCACGGACTTGACTTCAAGGCCCTGCTCCTTGGCGAAGGCGACCGACTTGGAGGTCGGGCGCAGACCGACGACCACGTCAACACCCGAATCGCGCAGGTTCAGCGCATGCGCGTGGCCCTGCGAGCCATAACCGATGATCGCGACCTTCTTGCCTTCGAGCACGGAGAGGTCACCGTCGTTGTCATACCAGATTTGTGCAGCCATGTTTGGCACTCCTTTACTTGCGTACCGACACTCTTGCCGGCACACGGTGTCGTTTGTGGTTGCGCATTATGCAGAAGCCTGCATTCCGCGCGTTTGGGGTCGGGCATGGGCCCGGCCGATCCAAGCGTTAAGGATTTTGTCCTTAGAACTGAGGACTATCCTACCGGTAACGCCGCCACAGCCCCCTCACCGTCCACAACGTGAGCCATCTCACTATTGGAGTATGAACAGTTCAGGCGGGGAGCGGGTGACGCGGCGCAGGACGCGGCAATGTCGGCTTCGTTACCGGCCGCATCACCGGCAACGCAGAAGGCCGCCGCTCCCGAATGAACGGGAACGGCGGCCTTGTTATGCACCGCTCTCAGTCAGTCTGCGACCGACTGGCAGCTCCCGCCAGCGGGAGCCGGAGCGGAGGCGATCACTGAACCTGGGTACGAGCGATCTTGCCGTTGAAGGACTCGGCTTCGTCCTGGTCCTTGGCCGGGCCGTTGTTCCAGGAGAACATGGCGCGCAGCTTCGGGCCGACGGTCTCAAGGTGCGGGTGGGAGAACTTCTCCTGCAGTTCCTTGAACTTCGGGGCGCCGGCAGCCTGGTCATCCATGAACTCCTTGGCGAAGGAGCCGTCCTGGATGCGCTTGAGCTGGTACTGCATGCGCTTCTTGGTCTCCTCGGTGATGACCGTGGAGGTGTAGTCGCCGTACTGGGCGGTGTCGGAGCAGGACCAACGGGCCTTGTTCAGG
>OLJB01000896.1_pt1 | contig 16476 bp, 16 predicted proteins | sample 1601391 | NCBI WGS metagenome assembly OLJB01 (sample SAMN01915215, study PRJEB22387) | human gut metagenome | isolation source: stool | host: Homo sapiens | place: USA | reverse complement strand
AAGCCGATTACCGACAACGTACAGCTTAAAGTGGGAAGCACCTGCTGGTTTGACGGAAAGCTCGGTACACTGAACGGAAAGAAAGCGTTCAGGATTGATAATATACTAAAGAATTGAGGTAAGGCAAATGGGAAAACTGACCACTCTGTCGGAGTTGCAGCTTGACGCTATCGGCGAGATAATGAATATCAGTATGGGAAGTGCGGCTACCGCAGTTTCTGAGCTGCTCAACGCCAAAGTGTGGATCACTACGCCGAAGGTAACCGTAGTTCAGGCATCAAAGCTTAATTACGACAGACTTGAACCTGCGATATGCGTAAAGATCGAGTACATAAAAGGGCTTTCCGGATCAAACCTGATGATCTTAAAGCAGGACGATGTACAGCTGATACTTAATCAGCTTATGGGCAAGCCGCCCGTTATATCTCCTGATTTTGAGTTTGATGAGCTGAATATCAGTGCGGTAAGCGAAGTAATGAATCAGATGATGGGAGCTTCTTCGACGGCTCTGTCGGAATTTCTGGGTATGGGTATTGATATATCGACACCTACTCCGTACATTCTCAGCGAGATAAATATTGCCGACCTGCAGAATTATGAGCAGACGGATATGGTTGCCGCTATCAATTTTGACCTTACCATTGACGGTGTTATAAAATCGGAATTTATATCGGTGCTTGATATAGATCTTGCGGCAACGCTTGCCGACAGAATGATCGGCGGTGCGACATCTCCCGAACCGGTTGTGACAGAACCTGCTCCGGCACCTCAGCCTGTTCCGCAGGCAGAACCTGTTCAGCAGGCGGCACCCGTTCAGCAAGCGGCACCCGTTCAGCAAGCGGCACCCGTTCAGCAAGCGGCTCCTGTTCAGCAGGCAACACCCATGCCGCAGGTAGCACCCGTTCAGCAGGCGGCTCCTGTACCTCAGGCGACACCCATGCCACAGGTAGCACCTGTGCCGCAGGTAGCACCTGTGCCACAGGCGGATATGTATGCACAGCAGGGATACTACGGATACCCGAATCCTGCTATGTACGGTCAGCCGGTACAGCCTGTTATGCAGCCTCAGCCGGCGGTAAACTACCGTAATGCCCAGCTTGCACAGTTTGAGAACTTTGAAGCTCCGCTCGGCTCGGAACAGAAAGAAAACTTACAACTCCTTATGGACGTACCGCTTCAGATTTCTGTCGAGATAGGCTCGACTAAAAAGAAAATCAAGGATATACTTGAGTTCTCACAGGGTACTATCATAGAGCTTGAAAGACAGGCAGGCGCACCCGTTGACGTTATGGTAAACGGAAACCTCATCGCAAGGGGCGACGTTGTTGTTATAGACGATAACTTTGCGGTAAGAATAACGGAAATAGTAAAATCGAAATTTATGGACAGCCTCGGTAAAGGCGAATAACATATAATAAAACAGGGATACGAAAGGAAACCTTACACTTATGGATAAGAAGATATTACTTGTAGACGATGCGGCATTCATGCGTATGCTTATCCGCAACACACTTACGACAAACGGCTACACAAATATACTTGAGGCGGCTGACGGCGAAATAGCGGTTTCGACATATTCCGCAGAGAAGCCCGACCTTGTTATAATGGACATAACAATGCCCAACAAGACCGGTATCGAGGCACTCAAGGAAATCAAGGCTATGGATCCCGGCGCTAAGGTCGTAATGTGCAGTGCTATGGGTCAGGAGGCTATGGTTGTCGAGGCTATCAAGCTCGGCGCACTTGACTTCATCGTAAAGCCGTTCAAGGCTGAGAGAATACTTCAGACCGTTAAGAAAATACTTGACTGATGGAATACGTACAGCTTGTATGTGCGCTTATCGGCGTACTTGCACTGATTTTTCTGTTCTTCTGGATACTGAGAAAGGTAAACAAAGGGATACTGAACGTAAGCGGAAAACGGCTCAAGGTGCTTGACCGTGCCTCGCTCGGCGGTGAAAAATCGGTGGTTGTCGTGAGCGTTGCAGGAAAGTGTATGGTGCTTGGTGTGACTGCCGGCAGGATAGACAAGATCGAGGATCTGTCGATCACGGAAGAAGAATATATGTCTGAGCTTTATCCTGAGGGAAGCGGAAGGCAGGATAACTTCTTCGCCGCCTTCAGTGACGCAATGGCTAAAAACATAAAGAATATGAGAGGGAAGAAAGCCCGCCGTGACGAAGAATCAGATTACGGCGATGAGTTTCCCGATGTTCGCAAAACCGATGACGGAACAAATTCCGATGACAAAAAATTCTGACGAGAGGAACACGGAGTCGAAATGACAAGAGCTTTTGGTCTTACGATTAGAAAAATGTTTATCGACAACAAGCGGATTTTTATCCGCTTTATCGTGTCTTTAACGGTATGTATCGCACTTATCGGTGTGCTGTGCAGTGTAACGGCTTTTGCGGCGGATAACAATGCGTCAGGCAACGCAGGTACAACATCCGCAATTACCGATACAACATCTGGCAATACATCAGGCGGTACGGAATCTGCAAGCTCATCGGTAATGAAGGATCTTATCGGGGTAGACGGCTCGCAGTCGCTTGAGGTAATACTGCTTGTGACCGTGCTTTCGCTTGCGCCGTCACTGCTTGTGATGATGACCTCGTTTGCGAGAATCATTATCTGCTTCAGTTTTCTGAGAACGGCAATGCAGACGCAGTCCACGCCGCCTAATATGGTGCTTACGGGATTGTCGCTTTTCCTTACGATATTCATAATGTGGCCTGTTTTCTCGGAGATAAACGAAACGGCATATCAGCCGTATGCGGCAGGCGAGATGACAATGGAACAGGCTATTGACGCTGCAGGAAAGCCGCTCAAGACTTTTATGCTCAAGCAGACCACGAATGACGATATGAAGTTTTTCCTTGATTTAAAGGGTCAGAGCATGAGCGATGTCACAGGCGGTGCGACAGACAATATAACACTTGAAAACTACAGCGAGAAGCTGGGCTTTGAAACAGTAATTCCCGCTTTTATAGTAAGCGAGCTGAAACGTGCATTCCAGATGGGCTTTCTGATATTCATACCGTTCCTTGTTATCGACCTTGTAGTATCGTCGACGCTTATGGCAATGGGTATGATGATGCTGCCGCCGGCGATGATTTCGCTGCCGTTCAAGATAATACTTTTCGTGCTTGTAGACGGCTGGCAGCTGATGGTCGGAACGATCGTGAACTCGTATAATTTGTAGCATAATATTCCTTGAAGGGAGGGCTTGATCTGACACAGGATATAGCAATGGAGGTCTTTACCGCCGCACTTGTTCTTGCGCTTAAATTAGGCCTCCCTGTTTTAATAGCCGCAGTTGTGATAGGTCTTATCATAGCGATATTACAGGCGGCAACGCAGGTACACGAGCAGACGCTCTCGTTTGCTCCCAAAGCCATAGTGGTTGCAATCGTACTGCTGTTGTTCGGTCCGTGGATGATGAACAGCTGTATAGAGTTCTTCAACTACATATTCGGTCTTATGGCAACGGTTGGTGCAACATGACGCTAAGCGATGTGTGGGATATGATTCTGAATAATTTTCTCGGCTTTCTGCTGATAATGTGCAGGGTGTCGGGAATATTCAGCTTTAACCCTATATTCAGCCGTTCAAATTTTCCCGTAAGACTGAGAGCAGGCACAACGATAGCACTTGCTGTACTGTTTGCCTCGTCCATGGGGAATATAAAATATGAGCCGACCGGCATATTCATGATGCTGTTCGATATGATGAAGGAGCTGGGGCTGGGGCTTATACTCGGCTTTATGGTAAATCTCATACTGGCGGTGACTATTTCCGCAGGTGAGCTTATCGACTATCAGACGGGTCTTTCTATGGCAAGAGCGATGGATCCTGCGACCGGTGTGTCGATGCCCCTTTTTGCAAACGTTTATTACTATATGTTCATTCTGTATTTCTTTCTGACGAATGGACACTTGTCATATATAAAGCTGTTTCATATATCGTATGAAACGCTTCCGATAGGATTTTCGGGATTCACTGCGGACGTGCCGTGGGCGTTGGTGACGTACTTTTCGACCGTGCTTACGCTGGCGGTAAAGCTCGCCGCACCGATTATCGCTATCGAGTTTATCACCGAAATATGTCTTGGCGTGCTGATGAAGGCTGTACCGTCAATTCATATCTTTGCGCTGAACATTCAGCTTAAGGTGCTTATCGGTCTTGCGGCGGTGCTGATAATGGCTCAGCCTATGTCGGACTTCATCGAAAAGCTGATGGGCATTATGTGGCAGAACCTCTACGGTCTGCTCGGCATGATGGGTTCTTAGGAGGGTAAATGGCAGGCGAAGAAAAAACCGAAAAAGCCACCCCGAAAAAGCGTAAGGATACCAGAAAAAAGGGCGAGGTACTGCAAAGCAAGGAAGTTGCGGTTGCGGTTTTCGTGGTGGGGATATTCGCATTTCTTGCGATATTCGGAAACTATATGTTCCAGATGCTTTTAAACTTTATGGAGCAGTCTATGTCATCTATTGACAAGACGGGCAATACCGTAGAGTTTGCGATGAGCGTATTCTGGAAGGTGGCTATAATCTGCGTCTGTACCGTAGGTCCGATACTGGCGGTGGGGGTCGTACTGAGCGTACTGCCCGTAATCGTTCAGACAAAGGGACTTTTCAGTATGGAGGCGATGAAGCCGAAATTCAGCAGATTGAATCCGTTTACGGGTATCAAGAGGTTGTTTTCGATGCAGGCGCTTGTAGGGCTTGTAAAGGGACTTATCGAGATAATCGTAGTAGTCGCTATACTGTACTTTCAGGTAATGGACAGAATAAACGAGTTCAAAAAACTGATAGATACAGATGTGATAAAGATAGTTGCATATATAAGCGAAACGGCGATGAGCCTTATTGTAACGATATTCGTTATGCTTGTATTTGTGGCGGCGGCAGACTATGTTTTCCAGTGGTGGTCATTTGAGAAAAAGCTCAAGATGTCAAAGCAGGAGGTCAAGGACGAGTACAAACAGCTCGAAGGTGACCCGCAGATAAAGGGCAAGATAAAGCGTAAACAGCAGGAAATGGCACAACAGCGTATGATGCAGGAGGTGCCGTCCGCAGATGTGGTTGTCCGTAACCCTACTCACTATGCGGTTGCTCTTAAATATGACCGCAAGACAGCCTACAGAGCGCCTGTTGTCGTGGCAAAGGGTACAGACGCACTGGCACTGAGGATAGTTGCAGTGGCGCAGGAGCATAATGTATATATCACTGAAAACCGTCCGCTCGCAAGAGGGCTTTACGAGGCGGTAGACATAGGTCAGGAGATACCGAGAGAGTTTTACACTGCGGTGGCAGAGGTGCTGGCGATGGTATATGAGGAACAGCATCGGCGGCTGTGAGCCGCAGCAAATTCCGCCTTTGCGGCTGTGAGCCGCAACAAATTCCGCCTTTGCGGCTATGAGCCGCAACAAATTCCGCCTTTGCGGCTGTGAGCCGCAACAAATTCCGCCTTTGGAAATGTTGCGATTTGGCGACAGATGGCGAAACGGCGGGAATTAACGATTGTGCTGATGTTCTTGGCGAGAGACAGTGCGAGCTTTGCAACGATATTGCAGACAGCTGGGACAGTTCAAGCGATCCCTCAGTCTTGACGGCAGAAAAAGTAAGTGCTATTTGAAGGTTTGACTTATCTCATTAAGCGGTAATTTTCATGGATTTGTGCCTTGCCGCAAGCCAGCTCCCTTTAGCAAGGGAGCCAAGGTTAGTGTTAGTGCAAATTTTGCATGGATCGATTATAAATAATTATAAAAACGGACAAGCGAAGTCCGGACAGAGAAAGAACAAGAAAGGAGCGGTGCGAATGGTTAAAAAGATGATGACGAATGTTTTTGCGGTATTCGTTATTTTTATCGTGCTTGCGATTATCATTCCTCTGCCGACTCCGATACTGGACTTTCTTCTGATAATAAATATAGGACTTTCTCTCGTCATACTCCTTATGACGATGTACATAAAAAAAGCGCTTGAATTTTCGATATTCCCGACTATACTTCTTCTGACGACGGTTTTCCGACTGTCGTTGAACGTATCGACTACACGAGGAATACTTTCAAACGGCTATGCCGGCGAGGTCGTAAAGACGTTCGGTGAATTCGTAATGGGCGGTGACGCTATTGTCGGATTTATCATATTCGTAATCATAGTAATAGTAAACTTCCTTGTTATCACCAAAGGTTCTGAGCGTGTATCTGAAGTAGCGGCAAGATTTACCCTTGACGCTATGCCCGGTAAGCAGATGGCTATTGATGCTGACCTTAATACAGGCGCAATAACCGATGAAGAGGCAAAGATACGCCGTGCGGAAGTACAGCGTGAAAGCGACTTCTTCGGCGCAATGGACGGTGCTACGAAGTTTGTAAAGGGCGATGCGATAATTTCTATCATCACGGCGCTCATAAACCTTATCGGCGGTGCGGTACTGGGTATGATGCACGGGCAGGATATAAACTCTGTGCTTTCCACCTACTCGCTGGCAACGGTCGGTGACGGTCTTTGCTCGCAGATTCCTGCACTTATGATCTCTGTTGCTACAGGTATGGTAGTTACCCGTGCGGCAAGCACTGACAGCTTCAATGCCGATATTAAAAGGCAGTTTACCTCTCAGCCTAACGTAATGATGATAGCCGGCATTGTTATTGCCGCTCTTATGGTTATCCCCGGCTTCCCGAAGCTGATACTCCTCGGTGTCGGTGCGGCACTGTTTATATTCGGCTGGAGATTATCAAAATCGAAGGCGAAGAAAGAGGCGGCTCTTGCCGCTCAGGCTGAACGTGAAACGCTTGCAAAGATGCAGGATCAGCCGACCTCAGACAATGACTACTACAGGGATATTGACAATGTATTCAAGCTACTGAATGTTGAACAGATAGAGATGGAGTTCGGCTACAGCCTTCTGCATCTTGTAGACGAAAAGAGCGGCGGTCATTTTATCGACCGTGTGGTAATGTTCCGTAAGCAGTTTGCGATGGATATGGGTATGGTAATACCGTCGGTACGAATGACGGACAACCCCGAAATAAACCCGAACCAGTATGTTATAAAGATAAAGGGCGAGGAGGTCGCAAGAGGAGAAATTCTTTCCGACCACTATTTAGCGCTTGACAACGGAGATGTGGTAAACCCTGTTGACGGCATAGACACCGTTGAGCCTGCGTTCGGCATCCCTGCAAAGTGGATAAGCGCAGACAAGAAGGTAATGGCTGACGTTGCGGGATATACGCTTATCGACCCCGTGTCTGTAATGATAACTCATCTGTCAGAGGTCATCAAGCAGCACTGCAGTGAGCTTTTGTCACGTCAGGACGTAAAGACGATGGTGGACAACATAAAGCAGACCAACCCAACTCTTATCGACGACCTTATACCAGGCACTATCTCTCTCGGTTATCTCGAAAAGGTGCTTTGCCTGCTTCTGCGTGAGGGCGTTCCGATAAGGGATATGGAAACCATACTCGAAACGCTTGGCGACCACGCAGGTGCGCTCAAGGACATTGACATTGTAACGGAATATGTAAGACAGGCGCTCAAGCGTACCATAACAAGACGCTTTGCGGAGGCAAACTAGCTGAGAGTAATTACCGTTGACCCGAAGGTCGAGGATACGATAGTGGCAAGCGTAAAGAAATCCGAAGCAGGAAGCTATCTTTCGATGGACCCCGACCTTATACAGAAAATCGTCAACATAACAAGCGGAGAAATAGACAAGGTAAAGGATGTTATACCGAATATAATCATACTGACCTCTCCGATAGTAAGAATATATTTCAAGAAACTGATAGACCAGTTCATACCGAATATAACGGTGCTGTCCTACAGCGAAATCGACAATACGGCGCAGATACAGGCTATAGGCAATATAGCGATGTAAACGCCGCACGGTCGGAAATATCCGGGAAAGGAGTGTTCTATGGCAGTGCAGAGCAAGGAGCGGCTGAACGAGCTTCTTGAAAAATACAGGCTGACAGGCGATATGAACGTCAGGAACGAAATCGTGCTGATGTATATGGATCTTGTCAAAATGATAGCGGTATCAATGCGTAATATCTACACGGGATATGCGGAAAGCGACGATATTATAAACGAAGGCGTTATTGCGCTTATGGCGGCTATAGACGGCTTCGATCCCGATAAGAATGTAAAATTCGAAACATACGCAGGTATCAGGATAAAGGGCGCTGTTATTGATTATCTGCGAAAGCTGGACAGAGTTCCGAGAACGCTCAGAAAGCTGTCGAAACAGCTTGACGATAATTTTGCAAGGCTTAATTCCGAGTTGTGCCGTACTCCGACAGACGAGGAGCTTGCGGAGAGTATGAATATGACCACCGCACAGCTTTCAAAGCTGATGGCGAATACGGCAGGAATGATAACGCTGTCGTTTGAGGAGCTTTTATACGAGGATAATCTTGACGAAAGTATTTCGGCATCAAGCGAAACCGCCGACGCAAAAATGTATGAGCGTGAAAAAAAGCAGGTGATAGCCGACGCTGTCGCCACGCTTCCCGAAAAGGAAAAGCAGGTAGTGACAATGTATTACTACGAAAGGCTGAAATACTCGGAGATCGCCAAGGTTATGAGCATTACGCAGTCAAGAGTATGCCAGATACATTCAAAGGCTATGCTGACGCTCAAAAACAAGCTGGAAAGCTATATAAACGGCTGAAAGGCTTGCATATTTATGTGAAAACTGATATGATATAATCAAGGGGTCGGAGGTTTACCGGCTCGCTTATAATACGGAAAATCACGCTTTACGAAAGGAGGTGAAAAAACTTGCAGAGAGCATTTTACAATCTGACGCAATCCATGCTTAACCACCAGAGGTCGCTTGACGCTATCTCGAACAATCTTACGAATATCAACACGGCGGGCTACAAGAAGGACGAGATAAGAATGAACACATTCCAGGAGGAGCTTATACTTGTCAGCAACCGCAGAAAGACAAGCGGTAAATTCGTGCAGACGTATGTTGATACAAGCAAGAGCAACCTTGAGCAGAGCAGTTTTGAGTTTACCGAAAGCCCGTTTGATATAGGTATTCAGGGAAACGTGTATTTCAATATACAGGGTACTAACGGAAATGTATATCAGACAAGGTGCGGTCAGTTTGAGCTTGACGGAGAAGGCTATTTATGCCTTAACGACAGCGGACGTGTACTCGGTCAAAACGGTGAGATATATATCGGAAACGATGATTTCATTGTTGACAACGAGGGTAATATCCTGAACGAAAACGGCGAGGTCATAGAAAAGCTGAGGCTCAGCTACATACCCGAAAACGCAGACGTTACAAAGGTAGGAAACAACCTGTTTTCTTATGACGGGGATATGACGATACCCGAAGGCGAGAAGTATGATATTATCCAGGGCTGTTTTGAAAAGTCAAACGTTGACGCAAACAAGGAGATCACTTCTCTTATGGAAACGCAGAGATTATTTGAAGCAAGCAGTGCTGTGCTGAAGTATATGGATACTATCAACGGCAGAGCGGCAAGCGAGATAATCAAGCTGTAAAATGACCGGATGTGAGGATATGTCATGAACATTGCATTCTACACGGGTAAGACGGGTCTTATTGCACAGCAGGAAGGACTTAACGTTTACTCAAACAACATTGCAAACGTGAATACGGTGGGCTTCAAGGCTTCCCGTCCGAGCTTTGCGGACTGTATCTACACGGTACAGAGAAATACGGAGCCTGACTGGCAGACGGGTCACGGCGAATATGTGCACAGCACTCAGCTTATGTACAGCGAGGGTGTATTTACATATACCGATAACGACCTTGACTTTGCCATACCGACAGAAGAAGGCTTCTTTGCGGTAATGGATAAGTACGGCGATGTAAACTACACAAGAGCGGGCGATTTCCAGATGTCGCAGATAGGCGACCACTGGGAGCTTGTAAGCGCAAACGGAGAATTTGTGCTCGACTATGAGGGAAACCACATTACAGTTCCCTTTATAGAAGGTACGAGCAAGCCGGACTATGAGGCACTTACGAAAATGATAGGTGTGTACACATTCGACAACAACTTTGGACTCGAACTTCTCGGCAGTAACAAGATGACTGCTACAGAGAGGTCGGGAGAGGCGGTTGCCGACAGGAGTATCGACAAGATAAGAATGGCACTCGAACGTAGCAATACGGATATTGCAGGCGATATGGTACGCATTATCGAAACACAGCGTTCATACCAGATGAGCGCAAGGGTCGTACAGACAGCCGATGAGCTGGAGCGTATAACCAATAACTTAAGGGGATAAAGCACGATGCTTCAATCCTGAATTTTAACCGTGGGTCTGTCGGCAGTTATACCGGCAGGCTGTGCGGTTATATACAGCTATAAGATTAATAATTTCAGAGGTCTATTATGATAAACAGTTACGATGATTTAAGCCCGGTACAGCTTGATGTGCTTAAGGAAATAGGAAATATCGGCTCGGGTAATGCCGCAACGGCGCTGTCACAGCTTCTTGGCAGAAGCATAGATATGCAGGTGCCGCAGGTAAGGCTTATGGACGTAGCTGACGCAATAGAGTCGCTCGGCTCTCCCGACAAGCTGGTGGTAGGAATACTGATACGGCTTAAAGGGGACGCAGACGGAATGATAATGTTCCTGCTTGAAGAGGCGTTTGCGAAAACTATCGTAACGGGTATTATGGGCGAACGCTCGTTTTCGCTGTATGAGCTTAACGCCGATGATATATCGGTGCTGAGCGAAATAGGAAATATAATGGGTGGAAGTTATGTCAATGCTATCGCAAATCTCAGCGGTATGACCATTGATATGTCGGTACCTGCGCTTACAACGGATATGCTCGGAGCTATAATGACGGTTCCTGCAACGGAGCTTTCCGAGGCGTATGAAAGGGTACTCATGATAAGCGAACAATTTCTGATTGATTCAGTTGAGATACAATCCGATATGCTTCTTATACCTACGGTAGAGTCGCTGAGGACTCTGCTTGGGAAACTGGGGGTTGAAGACCAGTGAACAAGATAATCGTGGGGATCTCCGACCAGAAGCTGTGCAAGTCGCCGGATGTACTGGTGACTTATGCTCTTGGCAGCTGTGTCGGGATATGTGTATGATAGACAAAGTGCTCGGCATAGCGGGACTGGCGCATATAATGCTGCCTGACAGCAGCGCTATACCGAATGACAAGAACAAATTCAAGTTTGCCGATACGGGCATACAGCTTCTATATGAAAGCATGATAAAAAACGGTGCGGCGGCATCGAGAATAACCGCAAAAATAGCAGGCGGAGCGAATATGTTTGCTACCACAACACCTGCTATGTCTATAGGCGACCGTAACGTTGAGGCCACCAAAAAAGCGCTGGCAAAGCTCGGAGTGCCGATAATCGCATCCGACACGGGACTTAACTACGGCAGAACGGTATCGTTCAATGCGTCGGACGGCTCGCTTGAGATAATGTCAAGTCTTAAAGGAAACAAGACTATATGACACGACAGACACGATTGACACGATAGATTTACGGCAGGGAGGCACACCAATGGAAAAGACGGAAAGACAAAAAATGGCGGATATATCCATGTCGGAGCTTATAGAACTTGAAAAGGAAGCTACTGAGTCGCTTGACGGCATCGAGCTTAACAATAAGACTATGCAACGCCCGCAGGGAAACAATCCTATGCTGAATGTAGACGCATCGGCAAAGGTGGTTGTAAGCGACAACAAGCTGGAAGCAAATATGTGCGTATTTTCACCGCAGTTTTCCGGCAAGGATATAACAGTGGAAGCTATGCGGCAGGCACTCAAGGACGCACACGTTGTATACGGAATAGACGAGGAACTTCTTGAGGAAATAGCGGCAAATAAGTTATACGACAAGATTTTCACGGTAGCGAGCGGATATGCGGCGGTTGACGGCGAAAACGGCAGGGTAAACAATCATTTTGATACAGACAAGAAGCTGGTGCCGAGAAAGCTGGAGGACGGCAGTGTTGACTATCGTGACCTCGGACTTATAGTAAACGTAAGAGTAAATGACCTTATATGCGAAATAGTACCCGAAACGCAGGGCGAGGAGGGTATGAACGTATACGGTCAGGTGATTGCTCCACGTCCGGGCAGACCTCCGCTTGTACCGCAGGGTTCGAACACGGTGCTTTCGGCAGACGGCACCAAGCTGTTCGCCGCAGACAGCGGAAACCTTGTATATAAGGGCGGAAGGTTCAATGTTGAAACCACGTTCCAGATTTCATCCGACATAGATGTAAAGACGGGCAATATAAACTTCCTGGGCGATGTTCTCATCAAGGGCAGTGTGCAGGAGGGATTTTCGGTAACGGCAGGAAAAACCATAATCGTATTGGGAATGGTGACCGGTGCTACACTTACCGCACAGGGCGATATAACCGTCAAGAACGGAGTTTTTGCAAGCACCATACAGTCGCAGTACGGCAATATCAATATTGCTTTCGGAGAAAACGATACCATAACCACAAGAGGAAACCTTACCAGCACGTCGCTTGTCGGCTGTCGGATAAAGATAGAGGGCGACCTTGACTGCACCAAGAACCCCGGTGCGCTTGTAGGCGGAGATTGCAGTGTAATGGGAAGATTTGCGGTGGCACAGCTCGGTAACAAGAGCTATACGCCTACTATAATATCGGTAGGAAGCACTACAAACCTCCTGCTTGAGATGGATTCGCTCGAAAAGCAGTGTACGGCAATCGATGAGTACATAGAAAAAATAAACACGTCTATCGAATTCCTGCAGGAAAAGAAGAGGAACGGCGAACGTCTTGACGCAGAGAAGGAAGCGTATATTTCATCTGCGATAAGGCTCAAGGTGCAAAAGGGAATGGATAAGAAGCCTCTGAGAACGAGGATAGACGAAATACAGAAAATAATCAATGCCAAGGAAACGCTGTCGGTAAAGGTGACAAAGTGCGTTTATCCTAACGTAAGGATAAATCTCAACAGCTTTACCACCACAACATCGGCGGAATACGGCAAATGCAACATAGTCTGCGGTCCGAATGACATCGAATTCAGATAACAGACACTGAGAAAGGCAAATATCATGGCGGCAACGGCAAAAGGCAGATATATGACGGCGGTAAAATGGTTTACGGCATTTGTATGCGCTCTGCTTTGTGCGGCTGCCGTCTGCTGTTTTACGGGAAGCAGTGCAGACGCTGCGGCGGTAACAAACTGTAAGGTTTCGGGGCTGACGACAAAGACCTACACGGGTAAAGCACAGACGCAGTCGATTACGGTAAAGTACGGGAATAAAACGCTGAAAAACGGTAAGGATTACACGGTAAGCTATCAGAATAATATAAACGCAGGGACGGCTTATGTTATTATTAAAGGCAAGGGCAGTTACAGCGGAACAGTAAAGCGTTCGTTCAAGATAAACCCTGCATTGATATACAAGCAGTGTACTTTTTATAAAATCGCCTCACAGTATTATACCGGAACGCAGATAAAGCCTGTTCCGAACATCAAGAACGGAACAACGACACTGAAAAACGGAACGGACTTCACGCTTACATATCAGAATAACGTAAACAAGGGTACTGCGAAGGTATATATAAAAGGTAAGGGAAACTACACCGGAAGCTGTTCGCTGAAATTCAGCATAACGGCAAGGCCTGTTTCTACGCTTAAAATCACCGTGCCGTCAGTGACTTATAACGGAAAGGCACAAAAGCCTGCCGTTACGGTAAAATATAATAACTATACGTTTAAAAATGGTACTGATTATACGCTGAGTTATAAAAATAACACGAAAATCGGCACGGCAACTGTTACGGTTAAGGGCAAGGGAAAGCTCAGCGGAACAAGAAGCGTTACATTCAAGATAAACGCAAAGCCGATAAAAAACGCAGTTATTACATATAACAACTCGCTCACATACAACGGCTCGACGCTAAGCCCTGCGGTTACTGTAAAATACGGAAACGCAACGCTTAAAAAGAATACCGACTATACCGTTGCCTACTCGAATAACGTAAACGCCGGCACGGGAACAATCACGATAACAGGAAAAGGCATATACGGCGGAAGCGTAAAAAAGACCTTTACAATAAAGAAGCTCGGAATATCGGCCACAGCTGTATCGGGAACAGGAAACAAGGTTTATACGGGAAATGCGATAAAGCCTGTACCTGCAGTTAAAGTAGGCGGCAGGACGCTGAAAAACGGAACGGACTTTACCGTAAGCTATAAAAACAACACCGAGCCGGGAACGGCAACTCTCAAAGTGACAGGCAAGGGAAACTATTCGGGCAGTGTATCAAAGACCTTCAAAATCACCGCAAGAGCGATAAACGATGTTGAGGTAACCGTACCCGATACGGTATTTACCGGTGAACAGGTAAGACCCGACGTTGTTGTAAGCTACGGCAGCTATCAATTTATAAATAACAGCGACTATACCCTGTCATTCAAGGACAACGTCAATATCGGAACGGCAAGCGTGGTGGTCACGGGTAAAAAACATCTCAGCGGAAGCAGGACGGTAACATTCCCTATAGAAAAGGCGGATATTTCAAGTGCGGAGATAGCCGTGAAGAACGCAACGTTTACGGGAAGTGCGGTAAAATCCGCCGTTGATGTAAGGCTCGGTAATGTGACGCTTAAGGAAGGCACTCACTACACGCTTTCCTATAAAAACAACGTCAATGCAGGTACGGCTCAGGTGACAGTCAGCGGCAAGGGAAGCCTTGAGGGCGCTGTAACAAAGGATTTCACTATTGCAAAGGCGGATATTTCGAAAGCCTCGATTTCTGCAAGCGGAACGTATGCTCCGGACGATGTAAAGATCGGCATAAACGCTAAATTCGGCAATTACACGCTTAAAAGCAGTGACTACATCGTTAAAGTGCCGACTTCAGCAGGAGAGCAGACGCTCACAATAAGCGGAAACGGCAACTTCAGCGGCAAGACCACGGTAAAATGCAATGTGGCAAAAGCGGATATAGCAAATGCCAAATCGTCTTTATCGCTGTCGACCGACGGCAAGGGATATACCGTAACGGTGATTTATGACGGTGTGCTTTTAACGCAGAACAAAGATTATAAGGTAGCTGTAACAGAATCAGGCACAGGCGTCAGTGCGGTTATCACGGGCATTGGCAATTACGGCGGAACAGCGACTATCAGCGGCATAAGCAACGAGCTTGAAGCGTTCAACAATGCTGTTGTCACAATAGGTAAAGTCACATACAACGGCACGGCACAGCTTCCCTCGGTGACAGTGAAGATAGGCTCTGTCACACTGAAAAGCGGAACGGACTATATTTTGAGCGCTTATGACAACACTAATGCAGGAACAGCTACGGCAGTTATCACAGGCAAGGGAAAATATGCCGGTGCGGAAAAGAAAACGCAGTTCACGATAGCGCCTGCCGCCATATCATCTGCAAGCATAAGCTGTGAGGATCAGATATATACGGGACAAGGCGTCACCGCACAGCCCGTTGTTACATTCAACGGCAAAACGCTTGCTCTCGGTATTGACTACTATATATCGGGATATTCAAACATAGTGAATGTCGGAACAGCTACCGTTACTGTAAAGGGCAAAGGCAATTTCACAGGCACTGCAAAAGGCACTTTCAGAATCGTCAAGCAGGACAACATGGAAACGCTTGTCAAGAAGCGGCTTGATGAGATGATGGAAGGCAAGTGGGACAGGAAGATATATGACTTCTGGCACAGCTATCAGCTTGGCAAGTATTACAACACGCTCCTTACCTCTCCTTGTACCTGCCACTCCTACTGTGAAACGGGCAACGAGGCAGGCTGTACCTGTCTTATAGGAAGAAGTCACGTTCTGAATAATTCCGGCATACAGTGTGCAGGATTTACAATCGAGGTGTTCGAGTATCTTTTCGGTGAAACAAACGGAACGGGCGAAAATACCCTCACGATAAGGAATCGTTCCGACGGAAACTGGACAGAGGCGGCGCTGAAGAAGTGGATGACCGATACGTTCCGTCCGGGCGACTATCTCGCATATGACAACATAAAGTACGGCTATCCGCACTATGTCACGATATACTCTGTTGATACCGACGGTATATGGGTGTACGAGGCAAATTACGGCGGAAGGTGCAAAATCAATTTCCGTAAGTTTACGTTCAAGGAGATCTACGAAGAAACGGACGGTTTATGGCACAGGACACCGAATAATTATGAGTTGTCGGAGTATTGATCTGGATTTAAAGCGGCATGGCAGAGGCTGTGCCGCTTTTTGTTGTGATTCTCTGCGCTGTAATTTTGATTTTTCGACAAACAGAAATACGCACCTCAAAACGAGGTGCGTATTGCAGCTTGTAGAAAAAGTCTTGTAGTTGATGTGCTTCTACTATATCATTCAGCTTTGACTATGATAACAAGCTACCGATAGTACTATTTGTCGGACAGCACTTCTCGGGTTCGCTATTCGAGTGGGTACACCTGTCAATAT
>OLJB01000886.1_pt1 | contig 16591 bp, 17 predicted proteins | sample 1601391 | NCBI WGS metagenome assembly OLJB01 (sample SAMN01915215, study PRJEB22387) | human gut metagenome | isolation source: stool | host: Homo sapiens | place: USA | reverse complement strand
AATATTTTTAGAATATGAGTGTAATTTTGTCTTGACAAAGGTCACTTCATAACAGGTGATTTATATGCCCAAACCAAGAAAAGACTGGAAAGCCCTCAACATAAAGATTCAAAGCAGCATCTACGAACAACTCGAAAAATACTGCGAAGAAACAGGATTAAGTAAAACTGTTGCTGTCGAACGTATCCTAAGCAAAGCCTTCAAAGAATACGAGGAAAAGAAATAAGTACAGACTACTCATAATTGGGTAGTCTTTTTCATTTAGGCACCTTTTTAGCTCGCTTGATTTCTAATTGTAAAGACACAAAAAGAGCTGGCAGAAAGGGTTGAATGCCAGCTCTAGGAATTAGAAGTGTTGGATGATTAGAAAGGGTTAAGATTTACGGCTCATCCAACAAAACCTAGTATAGCAGTGTGTTATGCGTTTTTTCAACTACAACTTCAGCTTCTTGCTTAGTCTTGAATAACTTAGATTCTCGAACTCTCGTTCCTGCTGGAGTTTCATTGTCATTAAACTTAATTGTGCAAAAGCCAGAACCAGCCCTAATTACCGTAGCTTCTCTTATATGATATCCGTTAGCTATGAAATAGACGGTATCACCTACATTATATTTATTCATATGCGTCCACCTTGTCTCTAATGTAATTCAATCGTATCCTTAAGCCTTTACTTTTTCAACCTCAAATTGCGGTCTGACACTTTGAACAATGAGTGATTTTCAACCACAGAATGCGTTTACCCGATATTATTTTTCCAATTGCATTTATAAAACCATCGTTTAACATAGCTTTACTCCTAAAAAAAACGTCCTTACCCAATGAGGGAGGACGTTTTCCGCGGGCCACTGCCCTAATAATTGTATCTACATATAAAAATATACCTTATATATCACAAAAGTGCAACTATAGAGGAAGCACTGCTTCCTCTATATAACGTTATCGTCTCCCACTTCAACGTCTTCGGCTGGGAATCGCCAAGCTTAATCGTTTCTCACTTCAGCGCCTTCGGTGGAGAATCACCATTGCAGAGAATACTTTCTCTTTTCATATATATAATATCACATTTTACGGGGATTTGGTTTGGATTTGCAGGGAAAGTGCTTGTGTTTGGCAAGAAGATGACGGGAAATTGTTTGTATTTGAATTGTGGTTCAATGTAGGCAAGAGGTATCTCAATGATAAACAAGATAAAAGCAATTAAGAGATGCATGTTGCCTTGTGTTTTGAGTGCAACACTAGCCTCGACTGTAGTAACACCTGTAAATGCGCAACAGAACGAGACATATAATCCTGTTCGAGATTTACAGTTTACATCCGAATTGAATACGGATGAATCACATATAAGTACAGCGTCTGAAGAAAGTGTTGAGCTGAAATCAGATGTGAAATATAACGAAGATAAATCGTCTGCTACGATGACAATAACTGCTCCTGAAGGGTATGTGTTAAGTCTATCAGATGACTGGAAAGCTTCTTACAAGACTTTTCTGGATGATGGAACGATTATTTTACAGAATGAAAATACGAACAGTATTAGTGTAACGACAAATTACAAGAACATTTATCGTTTGGAAGTGAATGTTAAAGATAAAGACAATACTTTAACTACGCAGAACATTGATTTTCAGGCATTGGATATCGCCAGCATACAGAATGATGAACAGCAAGAGGAAGAAACAAATGTTGCAGATTCTCCAGCAGGTGAGGTCCATAGTAGAACGGTGAATTCTTCTGTGCAGACGAGCCACGATTCAAAGTCTTTAGGAGTGAGCTATACAGGAACTGACAGCTATGTTTGGTCGATTCCTTCTGAAATCAATCTAAATAATCAGGATACATTAACGGTATCTGCTACGAAGGCAAATGAGGAAGCAAATGCCAGTCTGAAGATTGCGGTAAGTTCTGAAAATGGATTTAACATGAAGTCAGATACAGGTCGTACAGGAGCTTACAAGATTACCAAAGATGGAAATCAGATTACGAACAATTCAACGATTCTTGAAACGACTTCATCAGGAACTTCTACGGCAGATTTAAAGTTTACAGCTAATCCAGCCAATTTCATGACAGCAGAGAAATATAACGATACTTTAACGTTTAAAGCACAGAATGGATATACAACAGGAACTGTATTAGAAGTTGGAGATTATAAATTGATTGTTATAAACCAAAAAGAGAGCGATAAATATTTAGTTATATCTACTACAAGTATAGGTGATATTGTTTATAATTCTAAAAATCAGAACACTCAAAAGGGAAATAATACATATGAAAACAGTGAAATAGATAATTTTTTGGAGAAAAAATGGTACAACGATTTGCCGTTAAAGATGAAAGAAGCGATACAACTAGTTGAAATTAAACAGGTTTCATATCCAACATGTGATGATATCACCAACGTAAAAGAAAATGGATACGGAGACGAAAAATATAATACGATTAGCAGGCATGTATATTTGCCAAGTGTGGTGGATTTTAATGAATTAATAGACTTAAAAGATTCCACAAAAGTAAAAAAATATTTAAACGGGAATACAGCATGGACTAGAGATAGCTCTTTCCGTAACATAACTGAAGTAGTGTATTTAAGTTCGGCAATAGGAGCACTTAATTGTATTGAATCCTTTTATCCACAAGGAACATATCCCGCCTTCGTCATCGACTTGTCAAAAATAGACTGTACCGTAGTAGGAACAGTCAACTACAAATAAGAAACACAACAGGATTGTAACAGGTCCTGTTTTTCTTTGCTCGAAACTTGCGAGAGCACCTCTCATCACAAACGAAAAAGGAGCTGATCTGCTCCTGATTTTGCGTTTCTATTTTGTTGCGCCACAGATTGTGCATTTGTATCCAGTCACAACCGTCTCATTATACGCTTCTTTGTCTACGACAGTTCGTGTTTCGTATTCAGCAGGGTGATAAGTAGGTGCTTTTATATCCACTGTTGAACTTCCGGTATGTGAATAATCTCCTTGCATCACGTATGATTTTTGATGTGCTGTAAGAGCATCTGCTGTATCAAACAATTGAAGACAACATCCACAGCGGAATTGCGTAATACCAGGCTCTGTCCAAGTATCTCTTACCAGCACCTGTTCAGTGTGAGTTACTGCATCATGATGCACAACAGCTGTGATTTTCTCCCAATTGTGCTTGTGTTCTTCTTTGTCCTGTTTAGCTGGTTGACTGTTGCTAGGTTTACTGCTTGTATCAGGTTTACTTGCTGTGTTTTCTACCTTATTATCTTTCTTATCTTCATGCTTATGAGTGGTAGACTCCGTTTTATGGTTTGTTTGCTGGTCTTTATTATGAGCTGTTTCAACAGCTTTCTTGGTTTCTGCAGCGTGCTGTTTCTGAGCTTCTTTTGTATCCTTTTCAGCTATCTTAGCAGCTTCTTTAGTATTTTCTTCGTTCTTAGCTGTTTCTTCTTTCTCAGAATTCTTTTTGGTTTCCTTTTTAGAGTCCTTAGTTTTCTTCTTAGAGTCCTTGGTTTTCTTCTTGGAAACTTCCTCTGTCTTGTCTTTCTTTTCCGTCTTTGCAGGAGCACTTGAACATCCTGTAAGTACAGTCGTCAAAACAACGGCTGCACATAGTAGTTTTTTCGTTGTCATATCCTATTTCTCTTCCTTTTAATATATGTCTAGTATATACCAAGAATGAGAGGTTTTTGTGTAGCAAATGATATGTATTTGACAAAGTATATTGTAAGGAAGCTGATGAGAAATCTTTTCAGAAGTGTCGAACATTATCGCTACCATCCTCATAATGAATGTGTATGGGATTTCCAAGGATGATATTCGAGGGGTGATGAGAGGGGTTTGGGGAGATTTATGCGTTTATAACCACTGTTTTTGTTTTGTGGTTAACTGTATAAGTGTAACAAGAAAAGGAGCATATATACATGAATTTTACAAAAACTAAAAAGGTTGTAGCAGCTGGACTATCCGCTTTAATGATGATGACCAGTACTACATCGGTATTTGCTGCTGAATCAGGTAGCAAATCAGCAAATCTGAATTATCAGGTTTCGTCTAGTTATGACTGGATTATCCACAGTTCAATTGACTTTGGAGCTGATGCGGGGCCAAGCACTACTGTAGAGCGTACTGAAAACAATCAAGTTAAGGTTTTGAAGAATGTAATTCCAGAAGACTATTATTTATGTATCCGTGTTAAAAATAAAGACGAAAATGGCAAACTTGTTTTGACAAACGGAAAGAGCGAAAATTTACTTTGTGACGTCGGGTGGAAAGATAAAGATATTAGTTGGGGAGATAGTTTAATTCATTTAGCAGCTGGAGAAAATACCGCTACGCAAGAAATGGCGTTTCGCCTAAATACCAAGAAAGGCTCAGCGGAAGTTGCTGGAGAGTATAATGGAACGGTGGTTTACGAGGCGACTGTAGAAAAAACTGCACCGTCAGTATAATTTAATTACTCAGTCGTAAAATAGTCCAAAAATAATCAAAGCAGGTTCATCCTGCTTTTTTCATGCCTTCGCTTAAACTTTTTCGTTTTCACCGACCGTTCTTGTCATTTCAGTCGAGTACAAAAACAAAACTCCTTCCTATAATAGCATGGAAGGGAGGTGAACGAGATGAAAACTGTAAGCTGCTTTGAATTGTATCCAAGTATTCTCGGAGCAAAACGAGTCAATGAACTGCTTCTAGAAATCTTTCCAACGATGCACACATCTTTAAATGATGATGTTCTTGAAATGTACATTACCAAAGAAGAATATGTCTTTGTGTTGAATGAGCTTTCTAAGCTGAACAACTATGCTTTGACTATGCCAGATTCCATAGAAGAAACGAATACAACATTAACTTCTATGCCAATCGAATGTGCTATTGTCGAACGATATGGAATACTATACGATCTCATGTTCGAGACTGAATATGTACAAAAAGATGTAGATGATAAAACTTTGGTTAGTGATAGAGATGGTGGAGACTCTGACTTTCTTATAGGCAAGAAGTTCTCAGCAAGCTTTGACCTTGACAAAGAATATCAAGATTATTTGAATAAGAAAACTTTACTGTGACTTTAGATATTTCTTTGCTTGAATTTCTTTACTTTGTACAAAACTCATAGCACAAGAGGATTCTCTGTGTGAACAAAAAGTCTGTATCTTTATTTCACTCCTGCTTGTACAAAACCCAAAAACTTCCCATCAGCATCTCATAAATTCTGTCAAATAAGAAACAAGCTGGACAAAACTCATCAGATGCTTTAAGCAGATGGTTTGATGATGTGTTGGGAATAGTTGGTGGAAATTTGGTTACTTTTGGTAACTGCACAGAAAAAAAGAAGGCAACTAGATTGCCTTCTAAATGGACATATTAGTCTCTTCCGTTAAATGCGTATTTATATAAGTCGAAGATCAATTCTTTAGTACATGGACGAGGGTTACCACCTGTACATACGTCAGCCATAGCTGAATCTGTTAATGTAGGTAAGTCTTCTTCTTTAACACCGATTTCTTTTAAGCTTTGAGCAATTCCGCAATCTTTACTTAATTGAATAACGGCATCAATAGCAGCTTGACGATATTCTTCTTGAGACATTTCATCAACACCTTCAACTCCCATTACACGAGCGATTTCTCTAAATTTTTCACCAGTGTAATCTTTGTTGAATTCCATAACGTATGGAAGTAATGTAGCACAAGCAACACCGTGAGGGATTCCGTAGAATGCGCTTAATGGGTGAGCCATACCGTGGTCAACACCTAAACCAACGTTAGAGAATGCCATACCTGTCATATATTGTCCTAAAGCCATGTCTTCACGTCCTTTTGGATCGTTAGCACATGCAGCACGTAAGCTTCTTGAAATGATTTCGATAGCTTTTAAGTTTAATGTATCAGCAAGTTCCCAAGCAGCTAAAGTTGTGTATCCTTCAATAGCGTGAGTTAATGCGTCAAGACCAGTACTTGCAGTTAAGCCCTTTGGCATACTTGACATCATTTCTGGATCGATAATCGCAACAACTGGAATATCGTGAGCATCTACACAAACGAATTTTCTTTTCTTTTCAGTATCTGTAATTACATAATTGATTGTAGTTTCGGCTGCAGTACCTGCTGTAGTCGCAATTGCGATAACTGGGACAGATTTGTTTTTAGTTGGAGCAACACCTTCCAAGCTAACAACATCTTCAAATTCTGGGTTTGCCAAGATGATTCCAATACCTTTACAAGTATCTTGTGGGCTTCCACCACCAATAGCGATTAAATAGTCAGCACCTGCATCTTTAGCTGCTTTTACACCATTTTTAACTTGTTCAACAGTTGGGTTTGCCTTAACTTCATCATAGATTTCGTATGGAAGTCCAGCTTCATCTAATAAGTCTGTGACTTTAGTAGCTACACCAAATTTGATCAAGTCTTTGTCTGTAACAACTAAACCTTTCTTTAATCCACGTGCTTTAACTTCTGTAACCACTTCTTTGATGGCTCCAGCACCATGATAACTTGTTTCATTTAAAATAAAACGATTTGCCATAAGTATTATTTCCTCCTCATATACTTGTTAATTCCATTGTACGAGTACAAGCGCTTACATACAAGTTACAAATTGATAATAATGTCACATATAAGTGTTTTAGTGCATATTATTCAATATTTGTGCTAAAATTTTAAGATAGTTTTGGAGGGATTTCTGTGGAAAATTTATTATTTAGCCTAAATGCAACGATTCCCATCTTTCTATTGATGGTTGTCGGTTATTTCTTAAATAAAATGAATATTCTAGATGATACATTGGCATCAAAATTGAATTCATTTGTCTTTAAAGTATCATTGCCACTATTGTTGTTTGTCGATGTGTCTAAATCTAATTTTAAAGATCTTTGGGATACAAAGTTTGTCGTATTTTGTGTTGTATCTACTCTAATCAGTATTCTATTATCTATATTGTTTTCATTGCGATTAAAAGATAAAGCGATTCAAGGTGAATTTATTCAAGCTTGTTATAGAAGCAGTGCTGCCTTATTAGGACTTGCATTAACATCGAATATTTATCCAGATGTAGGTGTTGCACCATTGATGTTGATGAGTGTTGTATTTGTTTATAACGTAGTATCTGTTGTGATTCTATCTTTCTTTAAGGCTGAACAATCGAAGGTTGATTATAAGAAAACATTCATTGGAATTTTAAAGAATCCTCTGATTCTAGGCATTGTGATAGGTGTACTTGTTAGTATATTACCGTTTAAACTGCCACAAGTCATCAATAAAACAATTTCTATGATAACAAGTACGGCAACACCACTAGGTTTAATGGCGATGGGAGCCACTTTTGATTTTGATCAGGCAAGAGGAGAATTGAAATCATCTTTATTTTGTACATTTATGAAATTAATTGGTTTTTGTGCCATCTTCTTACCAATTGCAGCTTTAATAGGATTCAGAAATCAAGCCTTAGTTGCGATTTTGATTATGTGTGGTTCAAGTACAACCGTATCTGGTTTTGTGATGGCTAAAAGTATGGGGCATAAAGGTGTATTAACATCAAGTGTTGTGATGCTGACAACATTGCTTAGTGCTTTCAGTATTACATTCTGGTTAACGATATTAAAATCGTTTGGATTGATTTAGTTGACCTAAAGTTCACTTTAGGGTGTAGAATAGTATAAAGATTTTAGGGAGGGAAAGTATGGAGTTGTTTTTAGAATCATTCCCAAAGATATTTATATCAGGAATTGTGATGACATTACCTTTGGCAGTCATTTCTTTTGTTCTAGCTATGATATTGGCCATTTTTTGTGCCTTGATACAATATGCGAAAGTTCCGGTTATGAAGTATGTTGTTCAATTCTATATTTGGATATTTAGAGGAACACCTATGCTTGTACAATTATTTATTATGTATTTTGGAATGCAATCGATTGGAGTACGTATTTCAGCTATTACGGCCGCTATTATCGTATTCTCATTAAATACAGGCGCTTATTGTGCAGAAACCATTCGCGGATCGATTGAAAGTGTACCACAAGGACAAATGGAAGCCGGACTATGTGTAGGAATGAGCTATATGCAGATTATGATGCATATTATTTTACCGCAAGCTTTTCGAAGTGCATTTCCATCATTGTTTAATAACTTGATTTCACTTGTAAAAGATACGTCTTTAGCTGCGAATATTACAGTTACAGAAATGTTTATGCAGACAGAAAGAATTGCCGGAAGAACTTATCAGTTTATGCAGTTATACATAGAAGTGGCTTTAGTTTATTTGATTTTCTGTACAGTTTTAACTTGGCTGCAAGCTTGGGGCGAAAAGAAGCTGAATTATTATCAGGCAGGGAGATAGAGTATGGCTTTATTAGAAATTAAAGATATTCATAAATCATTTGGAAATTTAAATGTTTTGAATGGAATGGATCTTACGGTCAATAAAGGCGATGTCATTGCGATATTAGGTCCTTCAGGATCAGGTAAGACAACTTTACTTCGTTGTATTAATTATTTAGAGACAGCTGATGCAGGGACTATGATTTTTAATGGAAAATCTTATGATTTATCAAATACATCAAAGAAGGAAATTTCAGATCTTAGAAAGCATACGGGGTTTGTATTTCAAAATTACAATTTATTTGCGAATAAAACAGCCCTACAAAATGTGACATTAGGTCTTACTGTAGCGCGAAATATTTCTAAAGAAGAGGCTAATGTGATTGGTATGCAGATGCTTGAAAAAGTAGGAATGCAAGATCGGGCCAATCATTATCCTTCACAATTATCGGGTGGACAACAACAGCGTGTCGCAATCGCAAGAGCGTTAGCCACAAATCCAGACATAATTTATTTTGATGAACCGACTTCAGCTCTTGATCCAGAGTTGATTCAAGAAGTTTTAAGTGTTATGAAAACACTGGCTAATGAAGGAATGACTATGGTTGTAGTCACGCATGAGATGGCTTTCGCGAAGAATGTTTCTAGTCATGTGATTTTAATGGAAAAAGGGAAAATTGTTGAAGAGGGCAGTTCAAAGAATTTCTTTGAAAATCCGAAACAAGAACGAACAAAAGATTTTTTAAGGAAAGAGGAAATGTAATCTGAACGAGATGCAGAAGTCTGCAACTCACCTCACCGTGCTCTGTAGTGTACTTCTAACTTCAAGAACATGGTAACAAATAAAAGATAAAAAATAAAAGCAAAGCTCATTGCACATTTTAATTCCAATGTGTGCCTTGAAGCGAAGCGGAAAGGAATGATAGGTTAAGATGAAAAAATTGTTAGCAGGTTTATTAAGTGCAGCTATGACATTTACTTTAGCAGGATGTGGATCTAGTAAGGATCATTTAGCTACGATTCAAGATAAAGGTGAAATCACAATTGGTTTAGAAGGCGATTGGCAACCATTCTCTTATCATGATAAGGATGATAAATTGATGGGTGTTGATGTGGAAGTCGCTAAGAATATTGCCAAGAAATTAGGTGTAAAAGCCAATATTGTGGAAGGTAAATGGGATGGATTATTAACTGGATTATCAACGGGTACGTATGATTTAGTTATTAATGGTGTCGATATCACAAAGGAAAGAGAAAAGAAATTTGATTTTTCTACACCTTATGCGTATGATCACACAGTCTTAGTTGTTCGTAATGATAATACGACAATTACTTCGTTTGATGATTTAAAAGGAAAGACAACTGCCAATTCGATTGGATCTACTTATATGGAATTGGGTGAAGACTATGGGGCTACTGTAAAAGGCGTAGATGATTTAACGAAATGTATGGATCTTGTAAAGAGTGGTGGTGTGGATGCGACAATCAATGCAGCTACTTCTATCAATGATTATCTTCAGACGACAAAGGATAGTTCATTTAAAATTGTTGATCAATCTAAAGAATCTACACCCTATGCCATTCCAATGGTAAAAGGGGATGATAATGCCTCTTTAAAGAAAGCTGTAAATAAGGCTTTAAAAGAACTAAAAGAAGATGGAACTTTATCTAAGATTTCTATCAAGTATTTTGGTGAGGATCTAACGAAAGAATAAGCGGCTATGCCGTTTTTCTTTTTGCTTGAAATATAAAAATAATTTATAACTAGATATAAATAAATAGAATTTGAATATAGCGCTTGTTCTTTGTACAATAGACTCAACTTTTAGGAGGAACTATTTTATGTCAGAATTAAAGAATCAAATTTCTCAATTTATAGATACAAACGCAAAAGTATATCAAGATATTTCTTTGGCTATTCATGCCAAGCCAGAAGTTAGTGACTTTGAATATTTTGCTTCTCAAACCTTGAGTGAACAATTAAAAAAAGAAGGCTTTGAGATTGAATTACCAGCGGCAGGACATCGTACAGGCTTTGCGGCAACCTACAAAAGTAATAAACCAGGTCCTACGGTTGTTTTTCTAGCAGAATATGATGCTCTTGCAGGTTTAGGCCATGGATGTGGACATAATGTGTTTGGTGCTACTTCTTCTCTTGCGGGTGCTGCTTTAAAAAGTGTAGTGGATCAAATTGGTGGAGAAGTACGTGTATATGGTACGCCTGGAGAAGAGGGTGGACAAAATGGAAGTGCCAAAGGTTCTTTTGTGAAGAAGGGATATTTAAAAGATGTGGATTTTGCCCTATGCGTGCATCCAGGTTCAGGTCCAGAAGATGGATTAAGTACACGTAATTATGCATGTGCACCTGTAGATATTGAATTTTGGGGAAAACCGGCGCATGCAGCAGGATGTCCTCAAGATGGAATCAATGCGTTGGATGCGCAGATCTTAACATATGCAGCCATTGGTGTTTTACGACAACAACTAACAGATCGCATTCGTATTCATGGCGTGATTATTGATGGGGGAACAGCTCCCAATGTCATTCCAGAATACACAAAGGCCAAATATTATATTCGAGCTGCCGATATTGATACGTTGCATGAGTTATATGAAAAAGTAGAGAATATTGTGAAGGGTTCAGCTTTACAGACGGGTTGTACATCGAGTATGAAGTTGTATCAAAATCTTGTAGAAAATATGGTTTTAACACCTTCTTTAGATGCAATCTATGAAAAATATATTACAGAACTTGGCAATACTGTAAAACATGTAGAAGATGTGGTAATGCCAGGAAGTAGTGATGTGGGTAACATTAGTCAGGTTGTACCTACGATTCAGCCTCATATTAGTATTACAGATGTACAGATTGCAGGACATAGTCAAGACATGGTCAATGCTTCATGTAGTCAAAAGGCAATGGATGCGATTGTCAAAGGGGCAAAAGCATTGGCTTTTACGGCACTCGAATTGTTTGAAAATCCAGAAGAACTTGCGAAAGTGAAAGAGGATCATGCTTGGCATGTAGAACATCAAAAAGAGAATTAATTATTTTACGTTTAAAGGGCTTTTCAAGCTCTTTTATTTTATGGAATCTTGAAAATCAACAAATATTCATTAAAATTATATAAATAAAGGAGACTGAAAATGACGCTTCAACAATTACTTTATGTATTAACGGTGTCAGATGAGAAATCTATGAATAAGGCGGCTGAAAAGCTTTTTGTGTCTCAGCCTACTTTAACGTCTGCCATTCAATCACTTGAAAAAGAACTAGATATTCAAATCTTTAATCGTACAAGTCATGGAGTCACTGTGACGCAACAAGGACAAGAATTTTTAACATACGCAAGACAGTTGTACCAACAATATGAATTATTAAAAAATCGCTATGAAGATGTAAGCTTACGAAGAAATAAGTTTCGTGTTTCGTGCCAGCACTATTCATTTGCGACCAAAACATTTGTGGATACAGTGAAGAAGTATGGGACTTCTAAATATGATTTTGCGATTAGCGAAACAAAGACGATGCATGTTATTGAGGATGTAGGTAATTCATTAAGTGAAATAGGCATTTTATATTTATCCAACTATAATCGTCGTTTTATGATGAAACAATTTGATGAGTGGAATTTAGAATTTCATAAATTAGCCGATTGCGATGCCTTTGTGTATTTGTATAAGGGGCATCCTCTTGCCAAGAAAAAATCAATTACGTATGAAGAATTATTGCCATATCCAAATATGACTTTTGATCAAGGTGATAATCCTTCGATGTATACGGCAGAGGAGATACTGGTTGAAAATGAATTTCCAAGAAAGATTCAAGTGAATGATCGTGCTACGATGCTGAATTTAATGAGAGGACTGAATGGATATACTTTATGTTCTGGAATTATTAGTCGTGATTTGAATGGGGATGACTATGTAGTTGTGCCTTATGAAGCGAATGTAGAGAATCCCAATTCTATGATGGAAATTGGGTATATCACAAGGAAAAATACAGTGTTGAGTGAGATTGGTAGTACGTATATTCAAACGATGAAGGATTATTTTAGTAATAAATAATTTTTATAACTGCTTAAAAAATTTAACAATTAGACAATAACATAACCTTCTTGTAGAATACAAACATGCAAGGAGGAAACGAAAATGAAAACAATGATGATGTCAATGATGCAAATGTATATGTTAAAAAATGTGACCCGGTTTTCAATTCGTTTGTCGCTTATTTAAGTGTGCGATTGCCGGGGAAAGTCCTCGGCTTTTTTTGTTAGATTGGAGTGTTATAAATGATTAATATAGAACATTTGGATAAAACCTATCATTTAAAGAATGCAGACGTACATGCCGTAGATGATGTTTCACTACATATTGAAAGTGGGCAAATCTATGGGGTGATTGGATATTCTGGTGCTGGTAAAAGTACTTTGGTTCGTTGCTTGAACTTTTTAGAGATTCCAGATTCTGGAAGTATTGAAATTGAAGGATTTGGAAAGGTAAGTGCAAATCAAGGAAGTTTAGATATAAGTCAAAAGAAATTAAGAGATCTAAGACGATCCATAGGAATGATCTTTCAACATTTTAACTTATTAGATCGAAGCACTGTATTTGATAATGTGGCGTATCCATTAAAATATACGGGGTTATCAAAGAAAGAAATTGAGACACGTGTGGATGAATTATTAGATCTTGTCGATCTTGCCGATAAAAAATATGTGTATCCATCACAATTATCGGGTGGACAAAAACAGCGTGTAGCCATCGCAAGAGCCTTATCAAACAATCCTAAGGTGTTACTTAGTGATGAAGCAACTTCTGCCTTAGATCCAGATGCGACAGAATCCATTCTAAAGTTATTGAGGGATTTAAATAAAAGATTAGGAATAACAATTATCTTGATCACACATGAAATGAGTGTGATTAAATCTATCGCAAATCGTGTGGCAGTTATGGAGAATGGTAAGGTTGTTGAAGAAGGAGATGTATATGATATCTTCGCCAATCCAAAAGAAGAAATCACGAAGAAATTTATTAATTCCTCATCTTCATTATCAAATATAACAAAGTTGATTGAGAATAAGACAATTATTCCTACGGATTGTAAATTAGTTAAACTTACATTCACTAGAGATAGTGTTGGTAGTGCAACCATTTCAAAAATATCTCGTGAATATAATGTGGATGTAAATATCATGTTGGCCAATGTAGATGTCGTTAATGCGGATGCTTTGGGTGGCATTATTGCTTCAATTGAAGGGACTAAGAAAAATGTACAGCGTGCCATAGATTTTCTGCATGAATCTAATGTAAAAGTGGAGGTGATTCGTCATGCCTAAATTTTTAGTTGATTTTTTTCCAAATGTTACCAATTACTGGGATATATTTTTAACAGCATTGACTGCAACGTATCAAATGTTTTTCATCGCAGGCTTGATTACATTACTAATTGGAGGGGCTTTTGGAATATCATTGATTGTCACAAAGACAGATGGTATTAAGCCAAATCGGATTATTCATTTTATTCTAGAAGTTATCACGAATGTTTTTAGAGCAGTACCATTTATCATCCTATTGATTTTCTTGATTCCGTTAACACGAAGTATTGCGGGTACTTCGATTGGAGTCAAAGGGGCTGTTGTTCCATTAGTCTTTGGAGCGGTTCCATTCTACACAAGACAAGTCGAAACGGCATTAGCGGATGTAAATCCAGGAAAAATAGAGGCTGCTAGAAGCATGGGAAGCTCAACACTAGGAATTATCTTTCGTGTTTATCTGCATGAGGCGTTACCGGATTTGATTCGTGTAACAACTATTACGGCTATTTCATTGATTGGATTAACAACTTCTGCAGGTGCAGTTGGTGCTGGTGGAATTGGTTCGTTCGCAATTAATTATGGACAAAACTTACATTATCAAGATGTTGTGAATTTATGTGTGATCTTATTATTGATCATTGTTTCGTTGATTCAATTATTGGGAAATACATTGTCAAAAGCAACAACGAATAAAGAATTATTTCATAAATAAAAGAGAGGGAAAAGGATTATGAAGACAAATAAATTATTTAAAACATTTTTAACAGCAGGTTTAGTAGCTACAACATTACTTACAGGATGTTCATCAAAGTTATCAAGTGAACCTGTAAAAATTGGTATTCCAAGCGATGCCACAAATGGTGGAAGAGGGTTATTGCTTCTAGAAAAAGCTGGCTTGATTGACGTGGATGACAAGGCTGGTTGGACTCCAGAATTGAAGGATGTTACGAAGTATAAATACAATATTGAAATTGTTCCTACGCAAGCCAATACATTGGTTTCGACTTTGGATGATTTTGGAGCAGCTACAATCAATGGTACATATGCGATTCCAGCTGGATTAAAACCTAAAAAGGATGGCTTGATTACAGAAGTACAAGAAGTAGGAAGTGACAATCCATTTATTAATGTGATCGTTGCACGTACTGCCGATAAAGATAATGAGGATTATCAAAAGGTAGTAAAGGCATACCAAAGTCAGTTAGTGGCTGAATATATTCTAGAAAAGAATAAAGGAGCGAGTGTTCCTGCATTTGATTATGATAAAGATTATACAGTTGATAAAAACTTTGTGAGCGATATTGAAGGATATCAATCAAGTTCAGATGGAAAGAAAGTTATTAAGATTGGTACTTGTGGTTCTGCCGATACATTTAGAGCGGTACAAAAAGTATTAGACGATGAAAATTCTGGAATCTATTTAGATGTAGTTGTATTTGATGCATATAACTTACCAAATGAGGCTTTAAATAATGGCGAAATTGATTTGAACTCGTTCCAACACAAAGCATATTTGAAAAATGAATGTGAAGCACAAGGATATGATTTAACAGCGATTGGTGATACAAGTTCTGCTCCATTGACTTTATATTCAAAGAAAGTTGATTCTTTGAAAGCATTAAAAGAATTAGCTGGTAAAAAAGAAGACTAAAGTAAAAAGCCGATTTCTCGGCTTTTTACTTTATACATTGTTTAATATCTTCCTTTAGCTCATCACTAAACTCATCTAGATCATCCATGGTGATTGCTTCATCGCGCAATAATCCTAACAAAATGATAAACATATTTGAACGAGATACATCTCTTGCCAAAACGCCAGGACTTTTATAATCATCATAAATTTTCTTACGAAGAGTACAATATTTATCAAAAGATGATGCATCTGAATTTAGTATGTCCTTATATTCTTCAATTAACTTGTCCATATAGGCTTCTTGCCAGCCACCCAATTTCTTTTTAAATAATTTCCAATCTTTTTCCATGTTGACCTCCCTATTGAAATAAAGTTTGAATGATTTGATGAACCGTCATAGAATTCAATTTATCGACATCTTTTAATGTTTTTGAATTCCAGTGAAATAAAGATACATTACTTGGTTCAGTAAAACTAGAATCGACAGTGCAATTTGGATAACGACTGTACCAGTCTGGATAATACGTTTCCATGATTTTTTGTGCATATCCGACAGCTTGTGAATTTGAATTTCCATTTTGGTCATATGTACCTGAAATTTTAACACCTGGAGGACTAGAGTGAGCAATCAATAAACTGCCATCCTCACATACACAAAGTACAATATAAACATGAGCATTCGCCATAGAGACAATATCACCTGGTTTTGCGTTTTGAATTGAATCTTTGTAGCTTCCTAACTTCATGTTCGCATATGTTTTTGTCATTTCTTCAGCCTTTAATACATAGCCATTGCCATGATTGGATTTGGTTTCTAGAGTATTGTAGATAGTCCAACCGACATAGCCTGAACAATCAAGACCTTTATGGATTTCATACATATAGTTTTCATAATTATATGTACTATCTTGTGTATCATAGAAGGATTTCCATTCCTTAGATAAGCCCAAAGTTAATGCTTCAGTTCCGGAACCTGTTTGCGCTTCGTTCCAGCCTCCACCATAAATATAGAGTGTTTGACCAACGGGTTTTAACGCGTTCTTTAAAAAATCAGTTGTAGTATGAATGGGTTTTGATTGAACTTTTGTTTCTTCTGTTTTATGACATGAAGATATCCCAAAGATAATTACACACAGTATTAAGATAGGCAATAAAATACGGTCATAGCGAATTTTTCTTTTTTTCATTATTTCTTGACCTCTTCTATCAATTCATCAATATAAGAATCATCAATGTCAAAGCCTAAATAGCATAGACCGCGATAGATGAAGTTCATATCACTTAAATTGAATATATAAAACTGGATAGGGATAAATCAACCTTTAAAAGTCATAGGGATTT
>OLJB01000874.1_pt1 | contig 16756 bp, 14 predicted proteins | sample 1601391 | NCBI WGS metagenome assembly OLJB01 (sample SAMN01915215, study PRJEB22387) | human gut metagenome | isolation source: stool | host: Homo sapiens | place: USA | reverse complement strand
AAATCCCTATGACTTTTAAAGGTTGATTTATCCCTATCCAATTTTATATATTCCTCCTTTTGGCTTTGGTTATTTTTTGTGTTGTAAACATTCGTTCACAAGGTATATAATTAATAGTGAATGTAAAGGAAACAGTTATGAAAAAACAATTAACGCAGTTAATGCCTACGCTTGTAGTTATGGTCTTGATACTGGTATTGACTGTCGCAACATACAATATTAGTTTAAGACAAGAAGAAGAGGAATGTTTTAACCGGTTAGAAAATGCGAGTGAAACCATGGTTCAAAGTATTAAAAATCGTGTGAATGATGATTTGAATTATTTACGCTTGATTGGAAAAGATTTCTCAAATGAAGACCATTTACCTACATATGAAGAATATAAAGATCGACTTAGTACTTTTGAAGATGTATCTTTGTTTGAACGTGTTGATTTGTTGATGAAAAACAATACGTTATATACAATGCATGATGAGGTGCAACAAATTTATACTAATGAATTTTTAGTATTGAATTCAACTGCAGAATATATGGATCGAGTTCATACAGATACTTTGACAAATAAGCGAAGTGTGAATTATTATGTGCCTATTCAACAAAATGAAACGGTAATCGCTTATTTAGTAGGTGTATTTCAATGTGACACAATGGATGATCAGTTTTATACAAAAATATTGAATGGAAAGACACACAACTCAATTATTGATACAACCGATGGACAGGTCGTGATGGATAATCAAGATTTGAATATTGATAATATTGCTTCAGATACGGATTTTAAATTATTGTCGCCAAAGAAGAATGTTTTGAAACAAATTCATTCTTTAAAATCTGGTGCTTTCGCTTCTGAAAAAAATGGCGAAAAGAAATATTTCGTTTATAAACCAGTTGGAGTATGCAATTGGGAACTTTTAGTTATGGTAAATGAAGAGGATGCCTTTGCGAATGTATTGACATTAAAGAACAATTATATGGTCATGGTCATCTGTGAAATATTGATTCTCTTATTGTATTGTGGATTCTATATCACAAAAGTTCGCAGAATATCTAAAAAATCTAATGAACTTAATGAAGATTTAAATGTATCCAATACATTAATTCAATGTGTTCGAAAATTATCGAATGATTTATATAAAGAAAGTACCATTGATGAAATTCTTCAAATTATTTGTGAGTTTTATCAAGCTGAAAGGTGTTATGTATTAGATTTGGATATGGACAATAAAAAGGCAAATGGTATCTTTGAATATGGAAAACGACATGATGATATTCATATTGAGAACATGGTTCGTTTGTGTTTAGAACATATGGATTTAGTGAATCAATTCTTTGAAAATCAAAAATCTTATTATATAGAAGATGTGACTCATGAAATACCTTCTACAAGTCCAATTTATGCGACTTTTATGCAACAAAAGATTCATAGTATTATAGTTGTACCGTTTATGGATAATAAAAAAATCCAAGGCGTTTTTGCGGTAGACAATCCAAAACAGAATTACTACCAAAAAGATTTCTTAGAATCTTTATGTTTCTTTATTAAAACGGCTATGGAAAGAGAAAAAGAGAAGACAAAACTAAAAAATTTAAGTTATGTAGATTCTTTAACCTATGCACAAAATCGCAATCACTTTAATGAATATATAGAACAAAATAGAAACAAAGAACTCCATTCTTTAGGTGTTATTTACTTAGATTTAAATGGACTTAAAGAAATCAATGATAAAATGGGACATATCGCAGGAGATACACTCATTATTACTGCATCATATGCTCTACAAGAAATCTTCTTAGATAATTCCTATCGTGTAGGTGGAGATGAATTTGTGGTCATTGAACAAGATGTATCCGAACTCTTATTCTTTGATCAATATGCAAAATTACTCAAACGAATGAAAGAATTAGAAATCAGTGTTGCGACAGGTTGTGTATGGAAAGAAACTTGTTCAAATCTATCTGAAACTTTACAAGAAGCCGATCAAAAGATGTATGAAGATAAAAAGCGTTATTATTCTTTAGCTGAAAATGATCGAAGAAGCCGATAAAAAAGATTGGAAATTAAACTCCAATCTTCTGTGTGTTTTTGAAATGAAGCTTTGCCACTTGGTAAAGCTTTTCTTTTCCAAATTTTTGTACAAATTTCTTACCGCACACATCCACCTTGCTTCCGGCACCCTTCTCAAATTTGAAATCATATTTTTCTTCCATAAGATCCCACGTTTCTAGAAAGGCATTTCTTGCCAGGATACTCGCACAAGCTACTGCCAGGTATTTGTTTTCGGCCTTGGTTTCAAATGTGATACCCCGAATGACTTCAGGAAAGCCTTGTAAGTAGCGATAGTAACTTTTTTCTTGCACAAACTGATCAATAACGATCTGCTTAGGAAGCGTATATCCTTTATGTACCAAATTTACATAAGCCTGGTTATGCAGACGACACTTCATATCCACCATATTACAAGTATCATGCATGTCATTATATTTTGAATTGGGAACAATCAAAATACTATGTGGACACACTTCCTTGATGATAGGTGCAAGCTTACGAATCTTTACATCGTCCACCTGCTTTGAATCTTGAATGCCAAGATGCGCAAGTTTTTTGCGAGCCTTGTTTGTGACAATACAGCTAGCCACTACAACTGGACCAAAATAATCACCAGTACCCACTTCATCGCTGCCCGCTTGATCTTGTGCTTCACTATTTGTTTGTTTTGGTTCTAACCAAGAAAGATCGGCTCCCTGAAATACAACTTTACCACTTGTATATGCCGTAATCGAACATTCTTTCGTTTTGATTTGATAGTACGTATACTGTGGCGTACTTTCTTTTAATATAAAAGGAGATAATCGATTTTTTAATTGAAAGATCTCTTCTTTTGTCATATTCTTTGTCAATGTTGCCATTTTAATCACCTTATTTAGTTTACCATAAATTTTGTGTTAAAATAGGTGAGAACGGAGTATTTTATGGAACAAAATTTTAGAAACGAATTAAACCAGGCCATTGATTTTTCAAGTGTATTAACACAGATTTCTGCATTTTCTAGCTTTTCTTGCGCCAAAGAAGGAATTTTAAATGCGTTGCCTGTATTTGATAAATTAGAAATACAAGAACAATTAAACTATGCCAAAGAAGCCATTCAGTTTGAACAAGCCGGAGGCTTACTTTCTTTATCAGGAGCGAATGATATTTCTTTACCAGTCTCAAAAGCTTTGAAACAGATGACACTAACAAGTAAAGAATTGATTTCCATCTACCATTTTTTAACGGCTGTTAAACAAGCCAAACAAAGCCTGGATGGATCTGACTATCCAGAACTGACAAATTTAGCTCAATCTATGGATGGATGTACACGTTTGATGGATTCAATCATTTCAAAGATTGATTTAACAGGATCGGTTAAAGAAGATGCGACACCTGCATTAAAAAGTATGCATAAGGCGTTGGTAGATACGCGCTTAGCATTACAATCGAAATCAAGACAGTTTTTAAAGAAGAACAGTTCAAAACTTATGGAAAATATGACGACAACTGTATCTGGACGTGTTGTTGTCTTGGTTCGTGCCCAAGACAAGAATGCCTTTGGCGGTATGATTCATGGACAATCCAGTTCAGGACTTGCCTATTATGTTGAACCATCCAGCTTTGTAGCTGATAATAATGAGATTTCTTCTTTGATGATTCGTATTGAAGAAGAAAAGAAACGAATCTGTAAGGAATTGTCGATGCAAGTTAAGAAAAATGCGTTGTCTTTAACTTCGGCATTAGAAACATTAACTGTAATTGATGTAGCTTTCACAAAGGCAAAATGGGCAGTACGCTATGATGGTTGCATTCCATCTTTACAATCAAGAGATCACTCTATGTATTTAGAACATGCCAAACATCCTTTGATTGATGAAAAGAAAGTGGTTTGTAACACATATGAATTAAATGATAAACAAGCTTGCCTTATGATTTCAGGACCAAACATGGGAGGTAAGACTGTCACATTAAAGACAATTGGACTCTTTGTAGCTTTGGCCCATGCAGCATTTCCCGTATTATGTCATAAAGCCATTCTACCATTCTATCAATCGATGTATTTTGACATTGGAGATCATCAGTCCATTGAAAACAACTTATCGACTTTCTCAAGTCATATTTCTCGTCTGTCTCATATTTGTCAGAAGAGTGATGAGAATAGTTTTATCTTATTGGATGAAATTGGAAATGGTACCGATCCATTAGAAGGAGCCAGTCTTGCGGTTGCGATTTTAGAGTATTTGATTTCAAAAAGAAGTACGATTATTACTTCAACTCACTATTCGCAAGTAAAAACATATGGAAAAGCGAATGATTCTGTATTAGTATCGAGTGTTGAGTTTAATCCAGAAACATTAAAGCCAACCTATAAATATATTCCTGGTGTATCTGGAGCAAGTTATGCCTTTCATATTGCCAGAGAATACAATTTAGAAGAGTCCATTTTAGAAAGAGCGGATTTTTTAAAGAATGAAAATGAAAAGCAGACAGAAAAAGAATTGGAGAAATTAGAAAAACTTCAAAATGATGTCTTGAAACAAAAGGAGCGTTTTAATCAATTGATTGAAGATGCGCACCGCGTTCAAAAGGAGGCTTACGAAAAAGAAAAAGAAATCGAAAAGCGTAAGGCCCAATTGGATGCATCGTATCAGGAACAATTGAATGAGATGCTCGAAAAGAAAAAGGCAGAGGCCAAAGAAATCTTAACTGTGCTTCGTAAAGAAAAGACGGGTAAACAGCATAAGCAGATTGAAAAGATGCATGAACTGGATCTTTTAAATGAGCATGTTGAAGAAGTTGAAGACGATAAGAAAGAATTTAAGGTTGGTGATTATGTAAAAATCACAGGCTTGAATTCGCATGGTGAAATTGTGGATATTCGAAGAAATGAAGCTACCGTTTTAACGAATGGTATGAAGATGAAGGTGAAAATTTCGAAGTTGGAGCCTATGCATAAGCCACAAATCAAGAAAGCAACTTATAAAGCGCATGTAGAATCGGTATCTAGTCGTTTTCCTTTGGAGTTGAATCTAATTGGAATGCGTGTTGAAGAAGGCATTGCTGCTTTAGATAAATATTTAGATCAAGCTGTCGTTAAACACATTAAACAAGTACGTATCATTCATGGTATGGGTACGGGTGCTTTGCGTACAGCCGTATGGAAGGATTTAAAGAAACAGCCAAATGTTTCTAAGTTTAACAGTGCCGGTCCAAGTGAAGGTGGACTTGGTGCAACTATCGTTATATTAAAGTAGGGGATAAAATGAGTGTTTCTAAACATCTACAAGATAAATTAGCCTTACTTCCAGATTCTCCTGGTTGTTACATCATGAAAGATGAAAATCAGAATATATTGTATGTGGGAAAGGCCAAAGTATTAAAGAATCGTGTGCGTTCTTATTTTCATGGTACCCACAACAATAAGACGACGCGTTTAGTGTCGCACATTCGTGATTTTGAATTTATCGTGACGGGCAGTGAAAAAGAGGCTTTATTATTAGAAATCAATTTAATAAAAAAACATACGCCACCTTACAATATCATGTTTATGGATGATAAGACATATCCATATATTGAGATCACAAAAGAGAATAATTTTGTGGTGCGTACAACACGAAATATCAAAAATAAAAAGAGTGAATATTTTGGACCGTATCCAAGTAGTCAATCGGCTTATGAAATTGTGAGATTGATCAATCAGATCTTTTGTGTACGTAAATGTCGTCATATTCCAGATTCTCCGTGTTTGTACTATCACATGCACCAATGCCTAGGACCTTGTATTCATGAGATTGATCCTAAGGAAAACGAAATGACGCGTAAAAAAATTAAGAAGTTTTTGCAGGGAGACACCAAAGAGGTGATGGATTCTTTGCAGGCTAAAATGATGGAGGCCAGTGAAAACTTGCAGTTTGAAAAGGCGCAGGAAATCTATAATACGATCCAAGCCTTAGAGCATGTCATTGAAAAACAGACGATTGACTTTAAAGATCGTGCAAATCGTGATGTATTTGGATATTATGTGGATTCTGGATACATTTCTTTTCAAGGTTTCTTTATTCGTCAAGGAAAGTTATTGGAAAGAAATATGTCAATTACACCGTTGTATGAAGATGAGATGGATGCCTTTACTAGCTTTATCATGCAGTATTATGAAAAAAATGTGGTGCCAAAAGAAATTTTGGTGCCGTCTGGAACGCCTGTGGATGTTTTAAAGGAAGCTTTAAATACGAATGTGCATATTCCGGTTCGTGGTGAAAAAAAGAAACTGATAGATTTGGTTTATAAAAATGCCAAGGAAGCACATGAGCAGAAGTTTAAACTGGTATTTCGTAAGGATAATGAGTTGCGTCAGGCCAATGAAATGTTGTCAAAAATATTCAATGCGGATATTCATACGGTAGAAATGTTTGATAACTCCCACATTCAAGGTACGTTTAATGTGAGTGGTTTGGTTGTCTTTAAGGATGGCTTACCCGATAAGAATTCATATCGTCATTATAAATTAGATGGGTATCGCAGTGATGTGGACAGTATGAAAGAAGTCATTTATCGAAGATACTTTCGATTGTTGAAAGAACATTTGCCGATGCCAGATTTATTGTTGGTGGATGGTGGTGCTGCACAGATTGCGGCGGCCAAAGAAATTATAGATATGTTGCAGCTTGATTTAAGAGTGGCAGGACTTGTAAAGGATGATAAGCATGCGACAAGAGCATTGATGGATGTGAATTTAAATGAAATTCCCATTGATTCCAAGTCGAGCTTATTCTTCTTATTAACACGTATGCAGGATGAAGTGCATCGCTTTGCGATTTCGTATCATAGAAAACTTCGAGATCAGTCTATGACAAAATCTGTATTGGATACGGTGAGTGGTATTGGGCCTAAGCGTAAAAAGGAATTATTGAAGCATTTTAAAAGCATGAAGCAGATGCGTCTTGCGAGTGTAGAACAATTGAGTGAAGTGATTCCAGAAGATGTGGCTAAGATTCTATATGCTCGTTTGCATGAGAATTAATAGTCTAGTATAATGGGGTGCGTGAGGTACTTATTTTGATTAGTAAAAAAGAATTGCGAGCACGTATTTTATTGATTGTGGTTTGTCTAGCGGTGGGCTTATATTGTCTATATAGCATGGATAAATCGTATGATCCTTTAGCTCGATATCCTTATACAACCGATGAAAATCGAGATGTTTTATTAAAATATCTAGATAGTGATGATATTGATTATTTGGTAAATCAACATATTTCACCGGATAAATTTATGGATTTTATAGAGTTGAAAGATTTCAATTTAAAAAATACGTTATATTATAAAGAAGCCAAGGAAACGCAGGATGCAGATAATGAATATATCGTCAATTTTGTGAATCGTTTTCGAAAGAATTTTTCGTATGATTCTTTAAAACAATTGTTGATGCACTATTCATATATTGATTTAACGACGTTCTATGAAAACGAAGCTGTATTATATTCAGATTTAAGATTGATTGCCGATCCAACCAATCCGTATGTCGTATTAAATCAGGAAAATACGGTATATAAGTATATACCAGAAAAGATTACGACATTTAATACGATCTTAGTTCAAACATGTATGGTCGAAGATCTTACGAATATGTTAGATTCGTATGCGTCTGTTATGGATGGGCAGGATCATTTGAATTTGGTCAGTGGTTATTTGAATTATGAACAAATTCTAGATCAATATGTCAACGCATCCAAAGAATATGAGGGTGTTGACTACTATATGTTTAGTGCCGGTAAAAATGAGCAGCAACTCGGGTATACGATCGTATTAGAGGGTCAGGATGAATGGATCAATCTATGTAGGCAATATGTCGATGATGAATATGATTATTCAAAAGTCGAAGAAGAATTGTCTGAAGAAAGTAAAAAGCGTATGGAATGGATTGAAGAAAATGCGTATCGCTATGGTTTTGTAGTTCGTTACCAACAAGAACAAGAAAAGAAGACGGGACATTGGTATCAGCCTTTTATGCTTCGTTATGTAGGTGTAAAAACCGCAAAAATCATGCATGATAGTGGTAAGGGCATGGAACAAATGTCATTTTCGGATGAATTGGAGTAAAAGGCTTTATGAAAATAGTTGTTGTGAGTGATTCTCATGGAAGAAACGATATATTAAAAACGATCCAGGAAAAACATCCAAACGCGAAATTGTTTATTCATTGTGGTGATCTAGAGGATGATCCGATGAATTATCCGGGCTATATCATTGTGTGTGGAAACAATGATTATTTTGGTCGTTTTGAAAATGAAAGAATCATACCGATTGGTAAACATCAAATTTATGTAACACATTCTCATCGGTTCTCTTATTTTTTTAGAAGTGAACAATTGGTGAATCGTGCTAAAGAATTGAATTGTGACATTGTATGCTTTGGACATACACACGTATCCTTTTTAGATCGTGTCGATGGTGTTACATTAGTAAATCCAGGATCTTTATCGCATTCTAGAGATGGAAAGCCATGTAGCTATGCGATTTTAGATATAAATGAAGATGATGTTCAGGTTGAATTCAAATTTGAGCCTGAGTGGTAAGAAAGAGGGAAGTTTTATGTACAAAATAAGCGAATTATATGATTTAGATCATACTTTGGCAAAGGATTATTTAGCAAAATTTGAATATCCTTGGCAAGCTTTGTCGGGAATCAAAGACTTGATTTTAGAACTAGGTAAAAACTTAGGAGAAGATTATGTGGAAGTCAAAGAACACGTATGGGTACACAAGAGTGCCAATGTCTTTGAAAGTGCATATCTAGGAGCTCCATGCATCATTGGTCCTGAAACAGAGGTTCGTCATTGTGCCTTTGTGCGTGGAAGTGCTTTAGTGGGCGCAAACTGCGTGGTTGGAAATAGTGTGGAATTAAAGAACTGTATTTTATTTGACAATGTAGAAACACCTCACTACAACTATGTAGGAGATAGTATTCTTGGATATCATTCTCACTTGGGTGCTGGGGGTATCACAAGTAATTTAAAGAGTGCTCGTGACAATATCATCTTAAGAAGAAAAGATGAAAATTATAATGTGGTTGAAGAATTTGAAACAGGATTAAGAAAAATCGGTGCCTTTATGGGTGACTATGTAGAAGTTGGATGTAACTCTGTACTTTGTCCAGGAACGATTATTGGTCCACACACAAATGTATATCCACTATCTCGTGTGCGTGGTCAGATTGCGGCAAATTCAATCTTTAAAGATGCTTCACACGTGACTTTAAAGGATTAATCTTACGAACTTGTAATTTTACAAGTTCTTTTTGTTATGTTAATGTTTAGGTATGAAAAAGTTTGTTAAGTTTATATTTAAATTATTATTAATCTTGATTATTGCCTTTGTAGGCATCTTTTTTGGTAAAGGATATTGGGGTTATTTAGAATTAACACAATCTCAATCTGTGGATGATGTGGTAAGTGAAGTTACATCCAAATCTACTTTTGTCGGATATGATGATTTATCACCTGAACTCGTACGAGCAACTGTGGCAATAGAAGATCGTCGCTTTTATGATCATGGAGGCGTTGATTATATTGGGCTTATGCGTGCACTGGTATCCCAATTTGATGATGATCTATTAAAAAGTGGTGGTTCTACGATTACGCAGCAACTCGCTAAAAACTTATATGGTATGTTTGATGGTACGTGGGATCGTAAAAGTACAGAATTATTTGTAGCTCGTTATTTGGAGAAACATTATTCTAAAAATGAAATCATTGCCCTATATGTGAATGTGATCAATTATGGAAATAACTATACTGGTATCTATGAAGCAAGTTATGGTTATTTTGATACAGATCCAGAAGATCTGACCATAGCTCAGGCTTCTTTACTTGCAGGAATTCCTCAATCGCCAAACAATTATGAGTTAGTCTATCATTTTGCCCAAGCCAAACAAAAACAATATGCCGTATTAAAGGCGATGGCTGAATGTGGCTATATTTCAGAGAGTGATATTGCGACATATTATAATGCATCTGTTTAAGGATGCATTTTTTTTGTTTGCATTGTGATGATAGAATATTGACAAAATACTATCATATGATATGATTGTGATAGGAATAAGCGAAAATGCCATCATTTTCTTGGGGGTGAAAATCTTGATTGATAAATCAGAAATTGCTGATTATCTTACTAAAGCAAAGAAATTGATAGTACAGAATAAATTTAGTATCGCTTTAAATTCAAACAGAATGACAAATTTATCGTTGTTTGATGAGTATTTAATTGATGAAGAGCGGATTAAGATCATATTATTAGATTTAACAGAAGATGATTTCTGTGAAAAGGTTCAAAATAAGCATGTTCAATTTCAACATGAGTGGTTGTATATCTTTGGAAAAGAGATTTCTTTAATGAAGAGGTATGAAGAAAAAAGTGAAGTGGTTCCTTTATATATCAAGTTTAATATGATTGAAAACAAATTTGTGATTGTCATATCATTTCATAAACAAAAGTATCCACTAGTTTATTATTTTCGATAACATATAAAAAGGAGGCAGTATTGTATGCAAAGAGAAACAGGATTTTGTGTAGAGTGCAGGGATGTCACATCTTATACATTACAGAAGAAGTTGGTGAAAAAGATGATTCGCGGTGAAGAATTAACTTTTGAATTTACTTGTGCTATTTGTGATCGATGTGGTGAATTCATGAGTGTTCCTGGTATTATTGATTTAAATGTACATGAAGTCGATGAACAATATAGGAAATTAAAGAATTTAGTGACCATTGAGGATATTTATACTTTAATGAAACTCTATAATATAGGCAAGGCACCTTTATCAATCGTATTAGGATTTGGTGAAATAACGATTACTCGCTATCTATTAGGACAGGTTCCATCTAAAGAATATTCAGATGTGATTCGTAATGCATTGTTTTCTCCTGAATATATGGAACAAAAAATGCTCGAAAATAAAGATAAAATTGCGATGAGTGCCTTCAAAAAGTCTATGACGAAAGTAAACGAGTTAAAAAATATATTTACTGTTTCGAATAAAATGATTGGTGTTATATCCTATATTTTTGAAAGAATGGATGAAGTGACACCGTTAATGCTTCAAAAGCTGTTGTATTATATACAGGGATTTTCGTTTGCGTTAAATGATAGAGAAATGTTTATAGAAAATTGTGAGGCATGGGTGCATGGACCTGTATATAAAGATGTATATAATATTTTTAAACATTTTAGATACAATGTGATTGATGATCCTAAGTTTGTGATGTTTGAAGGGTACAAAAAGTGTTTGGATGATAAAGATAAAAATATTATAAATTTAGTGGTGAATACATTTGGTCAATATGGAGGTAAAGTTTTAGAAAAAACAACGCATAAAGAAAGTCCTTGGTTAATTGCACGGAATGGCTATAGTGACAATGTACCTTCCAATGAAATAATTTCGAAGGAAACGATTAAAGAATATTTTCATGAATTAATAAATGAATACGATATTTCAAAAGAAGAAAACATTAACAAATATATATTAAACTTAAGTAATATTATTTGATGCATCTGTTTAGGATGCATTTTTTTGTGTCGATAGAATTTCTAGTGGCTTTTTTTAAAAAATCCTTGCATGGCATTCTATCTTTTGGTATAATAGTCAAGCAATGCCCGGGTGGTGAAATTGGTAGACGCAGTGGACTCAAAATCCACCGGTAGCGATACCGTGCCGGTTCGAGTCCGGCCCTGGGCACCATTTTGAATTGTTGGATCAAGTTTTTCGGGCTTGGTCCTTTTTTATGATATAATTTTTGATAGTTGGAGGATTACATATGAAAGTATTAGTTGGATTAAGTGGTGGTGTAGATTCTGCTGTTGCAGCTTATTTATTAAAGAAACAAGGATATGATGTGACTTGTTGTTTTATGCGTAACTGGGATAGTTTTGCGAATAATGATATTGCAGGAAATCCTACAATCAAAGATGATACTTGTCCTCAGGAACAGGATTATTTAGATGCGTTAGCGGTTGCCAATCATTTGGATTTGCCTTTACAGCGTGTTGATTTTATTGAAGAATATTGGGATAACGTATTTAAAACGTTTTTAAGTGAATATGAAAAGGGGCGTACGCCAAATCCAGATATTTTATGTAATAAATATATTAAGTTTGACTCATTTTTTGAATATGCCATGAAACAAGGTTTTGATAAGGTGGCTACAGGGCATTATGCTTCAAACAAAGAGGAAGAGAATGGCTTTACATATTTAACACGTGCTAAAGACCAGAATAAAGACCAGACATATTTCTTGTGTCAGGTTGAAAAGAGTAAGGTGGCTAAAACGATTTTCCCTTTGGCAAATTTAGAAAAACCAGAAATTCGTAAGATTGCTTCTGAATTAAACTTAGAATCGGTTGCGACAAAGAAAGATAGTACGGGTATTTGTTTCATTGGAGAAAGAAACTTCAGACAATTCTTATCGAACTATCTTCCTAGTAAAGATGGTGACATTGTAGATGTGAATACAGGTAAAGTCATTGCACGTCATGTGGGGGTTTTATATTACACGATTGGACAAAGAAAAGGCTTAAATATAGATCATGAAAAGGGCCCTTGGTTTGTGGTTGGAAAAGATGTTGTGAAAAACATTCTTTATGTATGTCGTACAGACCAAAGAGATTTATTGTATTCCGATTCTTGTATTGTAAAAGGAATCAACTGGATCTTGCCAAGTTTGGATGAGATTCCAACAAAGTGTACTTGTAAATTTAGATATCGTCAAAAGGATCAGGATATTGAAATCGAAAGATTGGATGATACAAGTGTGTTAGTAAAATATCCACAAACGATTGCGTCTGTTACAGAAGGACAGGAAGCTGTATTCTACGATGGTGACAAGTGCATTGGTGGGGGTGTCATTGAAGAAGTCTTCAAGGATGGCAAGAATTTAAATCAATTGATTATGGAGACAGCCAATGGACATCGAGGCTAGGCTTGAATATATCATATTTGAAAATAAAGCCAATCATTATGTCGTTGCTGGTTTTTCAGAATTAAAGACGTATCATAATTTTACAGCGGCGGGAAGAATTGAAAATCCAATCGAAGATCAAGAATATGTTTTGCAGGGGGAATATGTGAAACACCCTAAGTATGGGGAGCAGTTTCGTGTGGATATGGCTAAAAAGAAATTGCCAGATAATTCGGATGCGATCATTCATTTTCTTTGTGGTGAAAATTTTCCTACGATTGGTAAAAAAACAGCCGAAAGTATTTATGAGACTCTTGGCGAGAATTGTTTAGAGAAGATTCATAATAATCCAGAACTTTTACATGAAGTGCCCAATTTGACAGCTAAAAAGATGTTGATTATTCAAAAGGGCATTCAAGAATTTACAGGATTTAATGAGACATACGCAAAGCTATTAAAGTATGGCTTGAGTCCAAGACAGATTCAGATGTTATTGGACACATATGATAATGTGTTGGATGTGATTGAAGAGGATTGTTTCAAACCTTATTATGAAGTGTATGGTTTTGGATATAAAACCGCTTGTAAGATGGCAAGTGCCATAGGCTTATCCAATGAGGATCCAAGAAGATTAGATGCCTATATCTATGAGTTGGCTAGACAACTATCTATGGCAACTGGAAATACATATATTACATTTGCGACAATCTTTCAAAATGTACGTGGTGTAAATGAATCCTTGATTCAGGAAAGTATTGATCGTTTGGTTTCACTTCAATATTTGTATGTTGAAAATACTCAAATCTACCCTTTTACTTTACATGAAGATGAGGTCACGATTGCCAAAGAGTTGAAGAATCATTTGTTTGAAGTGGAAAGTGTGGATGTTGAATCAAAAATCAAACAAGTGGAGTTTAGTTTAGCTATTACATATGATCAGGAACAAAAGGATGCGATTCAACTGTTCTTCGATCGTTCGTTCATGATTTTAACGGGTGGTCCAGGTACTGGTAAGACAACAACGGTAAAAGGAATCTTGGAAATTTGTAAGGATGTATATCCAGATAGTAAGATTCAGCTTTGTGCACCAACAGGAAGAGCTTCAAAGCGACTTGCACAACTTTCAAATTGTGATTCAAGAACCATTCATTCCTTGTTACAGTGGAACTTAGAAGATAATACCTTCGGCAAAAATGAAGAGGATCCATTAGATGTCGACTTCATTATTGTGGATGAGTTTAGTATGGTGGATACACACTTGTTTGCCCAATTATTAAAGGCACTGCCACAGCGTTGTCGCATTCTTTTAATTGGTGATGAAGATCAGTTAGAGAGTGTGGGTCCTGGAAAGGTGTTAGAAGATCTAATTAAATCGGATGTGATTGATACGGTCCATTTAAAGAAGATTTTTAGACAGTCAAGTGGTTCTGGAATCGTGACTTTGGCAAAAGAAATTCGTGAAGAAACTACGTGTCATTATGAGGATGGTGTTGAGTTTATTGAAAGAACAACGCCAAAAATCATGGATGCCCTAATCGATTATGTCAAAGATATGGATCTAGATTCCATGCAGATCTTGGCACCAATGTATAAGGGTGCTGCTGGCATTGATGAGATCAATCGTCAGATGCAGGTGTTGTTCAATCCAAAAAGTCCGCAAAAGAATCAGATGAAGGTAGGGACAACAATCTTTCGTGAAAATGATAAGGTCATGTTGTTGAAGAATTTGCCGGATGAAGATGTTTACAATGGGGATATTGGTACGATTGTTGAAATTGATTCAAAACAGAATGTGATTTCAGTGGATTTCACAAATGCGATTGTTGATTTTTCAACGGACTTTCTATATTACTTAAAACACGCATGGTGTATCAGTGTTCATAAATCTCAAGGTAATGAATATCAGACGGTATTCTGTATTGTGGATGTGAATGCGAAAAATATGTTAGAAAAGCGTCTTTTATATACGGCAATCTCGCGTGCTAAAAAACAGCTTTTTATTATTGGCAATAGGAGCTTATTTGAAACGCAGGTGCGCTTAAAATTAAAGCGTATCCGTCAAACAACGTTGCAGGAAAGAATTTATGAGTGTATTGGAAAATAGAATATATCGACATTTTAAAGGAAACAGCTATAAAGTGTTGTGTGTTGCGATGCATACGGAAACGCAAGAGAAGATGGTGGTTTATCAAGCATTATATGGGGATTATAAGTATTTTGTTCGTCCATATGAAATGTTTGTGTCAAAAGTAGATCATGACAAGTATCCGGATGTGAAGCAGGAATATCGATTTGAACTTGTTGAAGAATAGGCTTAGGTCTATTCTTTTTTCTTATCTGTGTGATTTGTTAACGTATCAAAAGATGGAGTGTGTTATAATAAATCATATTGACAAAGGGTGATTTAAATTATGGGGCGTGAATTATTTTTAGACTTTTTTACAGAGCACGAAGTGCCTGTTATTCGTAAAAGAAGACATACATTTTTAAAGATGGATGATGAGAATGTATATGTTTTAAAAGAAGGTGTTGTGAAGGTCAGTGTTTTAATGCGTGATGGACGTGAATTTAATATTGCGTATTTAAAAGGCTTTGATATTTTATCTATGTTTAAAGATGCAGTTGTTGATTGTAAATTTTCTTCATTGATGATTCGTGTTGAAAGTGATGAAGCTAGTTTTTATTGTGTTTCTAAAGAATTATTCAATCAATTATTAAATGAACATTCTGAATTGGTGGAATACGTGAATATGTATTATCGTAAGAAATTATCGGAAACAATTTCAAGACAAGAATTAATGACGATGAATGGCAAGAATGGTGCTGTATGTGCATTTATATACTATTTGGTTACAATGTTTGGAAAAGAAGCGCGTGATGGAATTTTGATTGATTTAAAGATCACAAATGATGATATTGCGGGTTTCTGTGGAATTTCTACAAGACATAGCGTGAATCGTATTTTGCTTGGCTTAAGAGAAGAACATGTTATTCGCACATTGTATAATAAAATCATGGTCTTGGATGTCGAGTATTTAAAACAATTTGTAGATGTTAAGGTGGATGCATAATCCGCCTTTTTTCATGCAAAATAAAAAGAGCCGACTTAAAATGTGGGATGTCGACTCTTAAAACTGGTCATTATAAGAAAGACTATCATGAGTTGGTTACAACCAGTTTTGTTTACTATATCATGGATTTTGAAATGAAAAAAGAGCTGAACTAGATGATGTGGCAAATAATTCAGCTCTATTCATAGGAAACTGGATATGCAAATTACTTTATGGACACGCTATCCAGCAAAAATAAGTATATCATCTTGTTGTGTATTATACAAAAACAATTGTCCAAAATTGTATATATAAGGAACACGTAATATAATAAATATCAATTGCTAACAAGATTCTACTGAAGTATGATACAATGGAAATAATGATAGAGGTGACGAAGATGAATTGTGACTATGTGCTTCAATATCTGGAAAAGACGGAAGTCCCAATTGTTTCAAAAAAGAACCATGATATTATAATGTGCGGTTTAGAAAAGATGATTTTCTTAAAGGAAGGTGTCGTAAAGGTGAGTTCCATTTTAGAGGATGGACGTGAATATAATATAACTTATGCCAAAGGACCCGATCTTCTTTCGTTAATGTGTGACACACTTCGTGAAGATGTTGCGTATCGTATAAGAATTCGTGTTGAAAGTGAAGAGGCATCTTTTTGTGGTAATCCGCAATTAGATAGGGTCGACTAAAAGTTGGCTTCAAAAATTGTAGGG
>OLJB01000859.1_pt1 | contig 16940 bp, 16 predicted proteins | sample 1601391 | NCBI WGS metagenome assembly OLJB01 (sample SAMN01915215, study PRJEB22387) | human gut metagenome | isolation source: stool | host: Homo sapiens | place: USA | reverse complement strand
CCCACCGTCCGTTACCGTCCATGATAATCGCCACGTGCTGGGGTATCCGGTTTAGATCGATTTCTTCCTTATATGACATCATTATTATTGTATTTCGAAGCCCAATCTGTTAAGACGTCCGCGCCATACCTCATTCTTGGTGCCGTTGCCGCCGAATATCACCCAAATGAAGTCCCGTTTGTCTGCCGGGTCCACAGTTTTGTCTTTCGTCGGTTCCACTATAATGGAGTACGCGCCTTTCCCTTTGAATTCCTGGGGTAGCAGGAACTTGGTTTCTGTCTTGCTCCACGCAATGCCTGTGATGGAGTTGTAGATGGCGTCAAGTTCTCCTCCAAAGCAATAGAACATGTCGCCATAGTACATAATGGCAGGGTTGACCATGCCGGGACAAGATGTGTCGTACACCGTGTTAGCCAGGCTTGCCCAGCCTTTGCCGTCCAATGAGAACCAGGGTATTGTCTCTTGTTCGTTGGCCAGCGGCATTCCTGCCAGAACCACCTTCTCTACACCATTGCCGGTGTTGGTCTGGGTGGTGGATATGTTTTCGGTAGGGAATCCTGCCGGGACTTCCTCAAGGGTAAGGTTGTCAGCCGTGTTTTCCGTTTCCCAATTCTTTCCGTCTTTACAGATGTTGAAATATTGCTTTCCATTGATTTCCACAATACCCGAGAGCCGGTCGGAGAAACCATTGATGAGGACTATGACATTGTCTCCCAATGTAGTGACTTCTGTCCAGGCGCCGCCGTTGGTGGAGCTGAATACTCTCTTGCTTTTTGTAACCATGTAGAGTGCATTGTTATACTCTACGGCAGATGTCAGCTTTACGTCTGAGGGGAGGTTGCTGACATTGACTTTACTCCAGTTGTATTTATCGGGCGCAGTCGATGTCTTGTAAGCAGTACTGTTGGAAGTGTAGACAAATAGTTCGTCTCCCAGTACAACCGCTTTTTGCTGACCTAAATTGATGGTATTGGAGAATATATTCCCCCTTTTCTGCATGTCTGTCCATACGAGTGAGTCCGGGTCTTGCAGGTGTACATTAACTTTCAATTTATATTCGCGGACTGTAACACCGTCGGCGGCATGTGCTTTGAACAGCATGCCGGCATCGTTGTTCATGGCGGGTCTCAAATCCACGGAGTCCGACATGACGAATACCGTGTCGGTAGGCGAGCCTGAAGTTATCCAACCGGTAACGGTCATAGTATCAATCAGAATACGGTCAATGATGGTATCTGAACCTACGGGCAATGAATCTCTGTTATAGATGAGTCTATTGAGCTGGTCAATTGTAAATTTGTAATGTTTGCCATGTATGGTATCGATACCAAAAGCATGTATAGTAGCATCGGAGCTGAATTCATAATTGTCGTCAGAGTCAAGGCATGAACTTAGAGCAAATGACACAATAAGAAAACTCACAATTACTGATAGAAACTTTATTCTCATTTTGAAAGTTAGTGTTTATTTACAAGTTGCAAAAATAGGAACATTTTTTTCTATAAACAGCTTTACGGGGAAGTTTTATATAAAATTATAGATAATATCCCCCTTTTTCTCGATAAAAAAGCCCTGAAATGAGGCTATTGACTGTTTCTTGAGGCAGTATAATGGCGAAAACTCCTGCCGAAAGAATACTCTGTTGCAAATGGATATCCGTCACTGATTTCGGGTGCTTTGACGCCGGAATGAAGAAGGTGCGGAGCTTCTTCCACAAAGATTTCGTCCCACAATCCGGCATCAATGAAGGATTGGAGCGTTTGGCTGCCACCCTCTACCAAAAGGGATTGTAATCCGCGTGTATACAGCATTTCCATGATTTCGGGGAGTATATTCTGCCGGTAGTCGCTGACTGGCAGATATTCTACATTCGGTAGCGGAGCGTGCGGGATTTCTGTAAAAACGAGGGTCGGCACGCTACCGTCAAATAGGTGAAGGCTGGGGGATAGCTTTTGTTGCCGGTCCAGCACGATACGTACCGGTGAACGACCATACCAATGGCGGACATTCAGGCCGGGATTGTCCAGTTCAGCCGTACGGGTACCTACTAATATGGCACTGTGCTCTGCCCGTTTCTTGTGTACCAGCATCGAAGTCAGCGGGCTGGAGAGGATAACCGGTTTACCGTCCGTGCGGGAGTAATCGATATATCTGTCAGAAGATTCCGCCCATTTTAGGGTGATGTAGGGGCGTCGCAAAGTATGGAAAGTGATGAACCTGCGGATGAGCTGCCGACATTCTGTTTCCAGCACTCCGACAATAACTTCACGTCCGGCATCCTTCAGTTTCTGTATGCCTCGGCCCGCAACCTTAGAAAAAGGGTCCCGGCACCCGATGACGATGCGTGGAATCTGCTTCTCGATGATGAGGTCTGCACAAGGAGGAGTTTTGCCATAGTGCGAACACGGTTCCAGGCTGACATAGATGGTGGAACGTTTCAGCAGGGACGTGTCTTTCACGGAACGGATGGCGTTGACCTCAGCGTGGGCTTCTCCACAGCGCACATGGTATCCCTCGCCTATGATTTTCCCGTCACATACTATTACCGCTCCCACCATCGGGTTGGGTGCTGTATTGCAAAGTCCGTTTTGTGCCAGTTGGATGCATCGCAGCATATATTTCTCTTCTTCTGAATTCATATCCTTGCTTGTCTTTTGGTTGAATAATCAAAATTAATGATTACTTTTGCAGCCCGAATAAAACCGGACCCCGAATGAATGTAACCGTTTCACATATCCGCAGTGCTTTGCAGGAGTGCTATCCTCCCCGGGAGGCAGCCAATCTTTCCCGTATTGTCTGCTGTGAAATGTTAGGTCAGAGTCATATTGACTATTACCTGGGCAAAGATATGATTTTATCTCCAAACGATGAAAGGGAATTGGAAAGCATTCTTTCCCGTCTGTGTAATTTTGAGCCCATACAGTATGTGCAGGGTACTGCCCGTTTCCTGGGACGTACTTTTCGGGTGGCTCCGGGGGTACTTATTCCCCGCCCCGAAACGGAAGAGCTGGTGGAGGGGATGCTGAAGGAAGTCGCTCCGGTTTCCCGTATTCTCGACATTGGCACCGGAAGTGGGTGTATTGCCGTCACTTTGTCTAAGGAGTTGCCGGAAGCGGAAGTAACTGCTTGGGACATTTCCGAAGAAGCTCTTGCCATAGCCGGCGACAATAACCACCTTTTGCAGGCTTCCGTGCTATTTGTACAGCGTGATGTCCTGACGTATCAACCGGTTGAGGGTGAATGTTTTGATGTAATCGTCAGTAATCCGCCTTATGTTACGGAAATAGAAAAGCGGGATATGGAACCAAACGTCTTGAACTGGGAACCCTCACGGGCTTTGTTTGTTCCGGATAGCGACCCGCTCCGTTTCTATCGGCGTATAGGTGAACTGGGACGGAGCATGCTGACGGCCGGCGGCCGACTCTATTTTGAAATCAACCGGGCATTTGGAGAGGCTGTCGCTTCGATGCTTCGCAAGCAAGGCTATACGAATGTCCGTATCCGAAAAGATATTTCCGGCAACGACCGGTACGTAATTGCAGAACGATGATAGAAATAACTGAAACTGAAGCTTTGAACAGAGTGGCGGCATATTGCTCCACTGCCGAGCATTGCCGGGCGGAGATTGCGGAGAAACTGCAACGCTGGGGCATTGCCTATGATGCCATAGACCGTATCATCAACCGTCTGGAACAAGAGAAGTACATTGATGAAGAGCGCTTCTGCCGTGCTTTCATCAACGACAAATACCGTTTTGCCAAATGGGGCAAGATGAAGATAGGGCAGGCGCTCCAGTTGAAAAAGATATCTTCATCTGTCTATTGGCCCTATTTGAACGAGATTGATGAGGAGGAATACCACGCCGTCTTGCAGAAACTGCTGGCGGCAAAGCGTAAAAGCGTCCGTGCCGAAAGTGAGTATGAGTTGAATGGCAAACTGGTGCGTTTTGCCTTGAGCAGGGGGTTCGAAATGAAGGATATATGTCGTTGCATAGAGGTTTCTGAGGAAAATGACTACTCCGAATGAAAATTATCGGCTTTCTCTTTTTTATTCTCATTCTGTTTCCGTATTTTTGTGCCATATTTATCATATATAGATTAGTTTTGCTATGAAAACTTTAGAAAGATTGTTTGCAGAGAAGTTGCTGAAGATAAAAGCGATTAAACTACAACCGGCTAACCCGTTCACTTGGGCATCCGGATGGAAGTCTCCGTTTTATTGTGATAACCGCAAAACCCTTTCTTATCCTTCTCTCCGTAATTTCGTAAAGATTGAAATTACGCGTCTGATTTTGGAACGTTTCGGACAGGTGGATGCCATTGCCGGTGTGGCAACGGGAGCTATCCCGCAAGGTGCCTTGGTGGCCGATGCATTGAACTTGCCGTTTGTATATGTACGCTCCACTCCGAAAGACCATGGACTGGAGAATTTGATTGAAGGTGAACTTCGTCCCGGTATGAAGGTGGTAGTCGTGGAAGATTTGATTTCTACGGGTGGAAGCAGCTTAAAGGCTGTAGAAGCTATCCGCCGTGACGGATGTGAGGTCATCGGTATGGTGGCTGCCTATACTTATGGTTTCCCGGTTGCCGAAAAGGCTTTCAAGGATGCCAAGGTGCCTTTGGTGACGCTGACCAATTACGAGGCTGTGATGGAAGTGGCACTGCGTACGGGCTATATCGAGGAAGAAGATGTGGAGACTCTGAATGAATGGCGTAAAGACCCTGCACATTGGGAATCTGGAAAATAAGAACTTATTTGTAAAAATGTTAATATGGATAAAAGAGCCATTCGGATAGATTCTGTCCGGATAGTTCTTTTTTCTTTTTGAATACGATTGATTATGACGAAATTTGAGAGTGGAGTGAAAGTTGTACCGGCTTCACAAGAAGCTGTTTATGAAAAGCTTTCCGACCTGAGCAATCTGGAGAAGGTGAAAGACCGTTTGCCTGAAGACAAAGTGAAGAACTTGAGTTTTGATGCGGAGAGCATGACGATAGAGGTGGCTCCCGTAGGAAAGATTACGTTGCAGATTGTGGAGAAGGAACCTTGCAAGTGTATCAAGTTTGCAACAACCACTTCACCGCTGCCCTTCAATCTGTGGATACAGATTGTACCCGTCACCGAAACCGAATGTAAAATGAAACTGACCATCGGCATGGATATAAATCCGTTTATGAAGACCATGGTGCAGAAACCCTTGCAGGAAGGACTGGAGAAGATGGCAGATATGTTGGCGATGATACAATATTAATCACTAACCATTAATCATTAGAAACAACGTGGCTCAGAAACTTTGGGAAAAATCCGTTCAGGTAAATAAGGATATCGAACGCTTCACGGTAGGCCGTGACCGTGAAATGGACCTTTATTTGGCAAAGCACGATGTGCTGGGTTCCATGGCGCACATCACGATGCTCGAAAGCATTGGCTTGTTGACGAAGGAAGAACTGCGGCAATTACTGGCCGAATTGAAGGAAATCTATGCGATGGCCGAGCGTGGAGAATTTGTGATAGAAGAGGGAGTGGAAGACGTTCACTCACAAGTGGAACTTATGCTGACGCGCAACTTGGGTGATATAGGTAAGAAAATACACAGCGGACGTTCGCGCAACGACCAGGTGTTGCTCGATTTGAAGCTCTTTACCCGTGCAGAGATAAAGGAAGTGGCAGAGGCTGTGGAACAATTGTTCCATGTGCTGGTTATGCAGAGCGAACGCTACAAGGATGTACTGATGCCGGGTTATACACACTTGCAGATAGCCATGCCGTCTTCTTTCGGACTTTGGTTTGGGGCATACGCCGAGAGCCTGGTGGACGATATGATGTTCCTTCAGGCAGCTTTCAAGATGTGCAACCGCAATCCTTTGGGTTCTGCTGCGGGATACGGTTCCTCGTTCCCGCTGAACCGTACGATGACTACCCGTCTTTTGGGATTTGATTCCCTCAACTACAACGTAGTGTATGCCCAGATGGGGCGTGGCAAGATGGAGCGTAATGTTGCTTTCGCCCTTGCCAGTGTGGCCGGAACCATATCGAAATTGGCTTTTGACGCATGTATGTTCAACAGTCAGAACTTCGGTTTTGTGAAGCTGCCGGACGATTGCACTACCGGCTCCAGCATCATGCCTCACAAGAAGAACCCGGACGTCTTTGAACTGACGCGTGCCAAGTGCAACAAACTGCAATCCCTTCCCCAGCAGATTATGATGATAGCCAACAATCTTCCTTCCGGCTATTTCCGTGACTTGCAGATTATCAAAGAGGTCTTCCTGCCTGCTTTTCAGGAACTGAAAGACTGTCTGCAGATGACGACTTACATTATGAATGAAATCAAGGTGAACGAACATATTCTTGATGATGACAAGTATCTGCTTATTTTCAGTGTGGAGGAAGTCAACCGCTTGGCACGTGAAGGGATGCCTTTCCGCGATGCCTACAAGAAGGTGGGACTGGATATTGAAGCCGGAAACTTCTCGCACAGCAAAGAGGTACATCATACCCATGAAGGCAGTATCGGAAACCTTTGTAACGATGAAGTCTCTGCCCTGATGCAGAAAGTGGTAGATGGTTTCAATTTTGAGACCATGCAAGCTGCAGAGAAAGAGTTGCTGGGCAGGTAAAAGGTTCTGCGGGTTCAAGTCCCGCTGCGAGTACTGTACTTTTATAAAAAAAAATTTGGCAGAAACGGGAAAACTGTTTATCTTTGCACCCGTTCTCCAAATGCGGAAATAGCTCAGTTGGTAGAGCATAACCTTGCCAAGGTTAGGGTCGCGAGTTCGAGTCTCGTTTTCCGCTCTCCTTTCCCTTTTTTAGGATGCTCGAATGGTGGAATGGTAGACACGAAGGACTTAAAATCCTTTGGCCATTGCGGCTGTGCGGGTTCAAGTCCCGCTTCGAGTACTCGATTAAGCTCTGTGAATCATTGATTTGCAGAGCTTTTTCTTTATAAGCTCTTGATATGAAAGACCGTTTCCCTATAGCGAACAAAGTGTTTCCCTTAATAGAACATTTCGTTTCATCATATGAAAACAGACTGTTTTTCCTTATTGGAACAAACTGTTTCTCTATACTTGAACAAAGTGTTCATCTCTGTGAACTAACAAACTAACTATAATACTATAGTAGATGATATGCGCGTGGCACTTGGTAATATGTGCTTGCAGATGAAATAAAAGAATCTATATAAATACCCTCCTCTTTATTGTTCAGAACAGCTTGGGGCGTTTGTTATTGAACCGATAGCCGATACCCAACATCAGATAATTGGGCTCATGAAATTCCCGGAGGTTATATCCTATATGGAGATACGAATTGCGTGTTACGTCTATTTTCAGGGCAAGAATCTGATAGAAAGACTTCATGTCACCGCCGCCGTGCAGAACATTGGCTCCCAGACCGATACCTACCGTGAAGTAAGGCATGACAAATTCTCCGCGGGCGGATAAGCCCAATGCCATCTGCTTCTTGGCGGGCGGAGTATAGAAGCCGTTCTCTTCTTCGTACGATTCTTTCATGTTCGCACTGTGGTCGTATACGCCGTCCAACGCCACACCGGCGCGGAATTTATAGCCGAAGTTGTACATGGGTGCAAAGCTGAAACCGAACACGTTGTAAGTGCCGGGTGCGGGTACCTGGCCACTACTGCCCTCATGGGCCACTGCTTTCTTTCGCCAGGAGCCGAACAAAGTCAAGTCGTAGCTGACGTGGCGGGGGAATGGAGGAACGATAGGGTGTTGCCATGACTGGGCGAGTTCATCCGCTCTGCGGTTAAAGTTATATACCAGCCCCACTTTACAGTCCACCGTGTTCAGACCGGAGTTGGGATATTGGGTGTTTCCGTTGGAAAAGTGGCTTCCGGTAGCTCCTATCATCAGGTCGAACTTGGGGGAGAGTGCCCACTTTAAGTAGAGGTTCACATTGAGATAGGCATTCACTTTCGAGCCGATAATCTGGTTCTCCGGGTTGTCGTATTCATCGTAGGGTTTCCAGCCGAACGATGCGCCGAAGTTCCATTCATAGTTCAAGGATATGCGGGGGCTGAATTGGGCGATGCGTCCCCCTTGAAACAGATAGACCGCCAGCGGGTTGCCCAGCTCTTCCGGATTGCCGAAGTTGAAATAGCCGACTCCAATCCCTTGATAGGCTCCTATATAAGCCTGGTCGGCAACGGTGTGGGGACGGAGCTGGAAGGAGTATTTCAGATGGCCGGCATAGGCATTTTTCATGGGCTTGTATTGGTGGTTGGAGTACTCCAGAAAAGGGTTGGTCTGAAAAATATAGCCAGCACGCCCTTCTACGCCTAATCTGTGGATGAAGCGCTGTGAGAAAGGGAGTGTATCCCGTTTGTATTCCGAATGACTATCGGATGTCCATTGTTGGGCGTATATTGTATCAGACAAGAAAAGTACCGCTCCTAAGAAAGCCAGTATTTTCCATATCTGCGTTCTATTTTTCATATGCCGTGTCGGTCTTTCTTGTTTATAAATGTTCCAAGTGAAGTTTAATTTCGTGCAAATATAGTTCTTTTCTCCTTTTGGTATTCACAATGAGACAACTATTTGTAAAAAGAGGGGGTAAAACGGAAATCGTCAATAGAATGGCCGACTTCGGTTTTATCCCCTCCTTATTCATTCACCCGGATGTTGTCTTATGATTCAGATACTGGGTGGCGAGTATTATTTCCGGTCGTTCTCCCGGATTTCCACACGGCGGATTTTCCCGCTGATGGTTTTGGGGAGCTCATCAACAAATTCGATGACACGCGGGTATTTGTAGGGAGCCGTCACTTTCTTCACATGGTTCTGCAACTCCTTGACAAGCTCTTCTTCGGCGCGTGCCTTGTACTCTTTTGCCAACACAATCGTAGCTTTTACCACTTGGCCGCGGATTTCATCGGGCACACCGGTAATGGCACATTCCACTACGGCTGGGTGGGTCATCAATGCACTTTCCACTTCGAACGGGCCGATGCGGTAACCGCTACTTTTGATAACGTCGTCGGCGCGGCCCACGAACCAGAGGTAGCCGTCTTCGTCCTTCCAGGCTACGTCTCCCGTGTAGTAAATGCCGTTGTTCCATGCCTCGTGGGTACGGTTGGCATCGCGGTAGTATTCCTTGAACAATCCCAGCGGTTTGCCTTTGTCGGTACGGATTACAATCTGTCCCTGCTCACCGGCTTCCACGGAACGTCCTTCGTGGTCTATCAGGTCTACGTCGTATTGCGGATTGGGCAATCCCATGCTGCCGGGTTTCGGTTCCATCCAGGGCATGGTGGCGACGGTGAGGGTCGTTTCGGTCTGTCCGAAACCCTCCATCAACTTGATGCCCGTCAGTTTCTTGAAGGTCTCGAATACAGCGGGGTTCAAGGCTTCTCCGGCGATGGTGCAGTATTCCAGGCTGGATAGGTCGTACTTCGTAAGGTCTTCGTGAATGAGGAACCGGAAGATGGTGGGCGGTGCACAAAGCGACGTGACGTGATAATCCTGTATCTTCTCCAGTATGGCTGCGGGAGTGAACTTCTCGTGGTCGTATACAAATACGTTGGCACCGGCAATCCATTGTCCGTAGAGCTTGCCCCACACGGCTTTTCCCCAACCGGTGTCGGCAATGGTGAGGTGTAGGCTGCTCTCTTTCAGGTTGTGCCAGAAGCTGCCGGTGACGATATGTCCCAACGGATAGGTGAAGTCGTGGGCCACCATTTTGGGCTCTCCGGTAGTGCCGCTGGTGAAGTACATCAGGGAGATGTCATCGTTCGTGTTCGGATGTTCCGGTTTCACGAAAGGAGCGGCGGCCTCGATACCTTTGTGGAAGTCTTCGAATCCTTCGGGAGCTTCCGGCCCGACGCTTACGAGGCGTTTCACAGAAGGAGACTCCGGCATGGCTGCCGTGATATGGTCGGTGATGACGCTTTCGCCGGCGCAGACTATCATCTTGATGTCTGCGGCGTTGCAACGGTATACGATGTCTTTCTTCGTCAGCAGGTGGGTGGCGGGAATCACCACTGCACCGAGTTTGTGCAGTGCCACAATGCTGAACCAGAATTCATAACGGCGTTTCAGTATCAGCATCACCATGTCTCCGTGGCCGATGCCGAGGCTTTGGAAATAGGAAGCCGTCATGTCTGTGTACCGTTTCATGTCGGCAAAGGTAAACTGCCGGCATTCGCCCTGGTCATTGGTCCACAACAGTGCGGGTTTGTCGGGCTGCTCGGCTGCCCAGGCATCCACTACGTCGTAGCCGAAGTTGAAATTCTCCGGTACGTTTATCTTCAAGTTCTTGATGAAGTCCTCCTGTGAGGTGAAGGATGTTTGAGATAAAAATCTTTCTACCATAACTTTATTACATGATTACTGCCAGGAATTTTACAGTCTTTCCGTCAAGCGCCTTCATGCCGTGCGGCAGTTTGGAGTTGAAGTATAGACTGTCTCCTTCGTTTAAGATTAAGTCTTTGCCGTCGATGCTGACCATCATACGGCCTTCCAGTACGAGGTTGAACTCCTGACCGGCATGGCTGTTGTAATGTATCGGCTCGCTGTCCGGTTTCGGTTCTACGGTCACAATGAACGGGTCTGCCGTGCGGTTGATGAAACCGGCTGCCAGCGATTGGTATTTATATGCCTTGGTACGTTCTATACTGGTTCCTTTTCCGGCACGTGTCAGGAAGTAGGAGCTCATTTTGGGCTCTTGCCCAAACATCAGTGCGTCCAGTGATATGCCGTAGTGCCGTGCTATCTTCTGCAGCATGCTGACCGAGATGTCGAATTCTCCGGTTTCGGCCAGGCGGTACTCTTCTGCAGAAATGTCGCAGTCACGGGCGATATCGTCGGCAGTCAGTTCCAATACGTCACGCAGTCCGCGCAGGCGTTCGGCTATTTGTCTGATTTGTTCGTCCATAATTATATTTTTTTAATGGGTTGTTATTAAAGTGTGGCAATGTGCCAATAGGCTGCACAATGTTTAATTACACCGTAGCTCATAGGCATATCGGGACATCGTTACATTAGCACATTAAATATCATTTACTCGCTTTGATGGCTTTAATCACAGTGGAGGTGAATCCTTCATGTTCCAGCTCGTTGATTCCCTTGATGGTAATTCCTCCGGGGGTACACACCTTGTCAATCTCAACACTGGGGTGCGTGTCGTTGTTCAGAATCAGCTCGGCTGCCCCTTTCACGGATTGTGCCACCATGCGCATGCCGTCTTTGGGATAGATACCCATTTCAACGCCGGCCTGCATGGCTGCCTGGATATACTTAAGCACGTAGGCGATGCCGCAGGAAGTCATGGCAGTGGTTGCCGCAATCTTTTCTTCGGGAATGAGCATGGCGAGTCCCATCTGGTTGAAAATGTCCAGCATCAGTTGCTCCTGCTCCTTGGTGGCATTGCGGCTGGCGATGAGTGTCATGCTTTCCATCTCGCTGATGGCGGTATTGGGAATAAGACGGAACATGGTCATTTCTTTGTCTGCTACATAGTGTGTCAGCTCTTCAAAAGGAATGCCGGCTGCAACGGATATAAGAATCTCTGTGCCTTTTAGTTCCAGTTCCTTTATCACTGGCTCCATCAGCCATGGCTTCACGGCAAAGATTATCATATCTGCACCGGCTGCCGCTTCCTGGTTGTCATTGGTCACTTGCAATGCGGGGAATTCTGCCTTCAGCTTGTCCAGCTTGCCCTGGGTGGGGTTGGAGACAATGATGTTACCGGCAGGGATGATTGTTCCTTTTGCCAGCCCTCGGGCAATGGCTCCCCCCATATTTCCTGCACCGATAATTGCTGTTTTCATATCTTTTTGTTGTTAAAAGAGTTGTTTTGCTGGCAAAGGTAGATAAATTTTCTACAAAAAACGACCGAGAGAGAAAGGTATTCTGCTTTTCGGTCGTTTCTTTTGCTGGCTGATTATTTGTGTCAAATATTAAAGTACTTTCTTGAAGCGTTCCAAGAATTCCTTTGCTTCATCCATGCCGAGGCACAGAGGCGGCAGCAGGCGAAGTACATTCGTACCGCTTACACCGGTGAATACATGCTGCTCTTTCAGTAGTCTTAGGCGCAGTTCCTTGATGGGTTCTTCAAATTCCAGCCCTATCATGAGTCCGCGTCCGCGAACGTCCTTGATTTGAGGGAATTTCTTTAGTTCCGTTATCAGGAAGTTGCCGACTTGGGCTGCATTCTCTATCAGGTTTTCCTGCTCTATCACATCCAGCACGGCAAGGGCGGCACTGCAAGCCAGGTGGTTTCCGCCGAAAGTGGTTCCAAGTTGCCCGTATACTGGTGTAAACATTGGGCTGATGAGTACGCCTGCCATCGGGAAACCATTGCCGATGCCTTTTGCCACGGTGATGATGTCGGCTTTGATGCCGTTGTACTGATGGGCGAAGAACTTGCCGCTGCGTCCGTAGCCGCTTTGGATTTCATCGAGAATCAAGACCGTGTTGTGTTCCGTACAAGTCTGGCGGAGAGCCTGCATGAATTCGTCTGTCGGCAGTTGGATGCCGCCTACACCTTGTATGCCTTCGATAATCACTGCGCAGACATCTCCTTTGGACAATTCGGCCTTCATGGCTTCGATGTTGTTCAACGGGAGGTAGGTGACGTGCCCGCAGTTGTTGATGGGAGCGATGATTTTAGGATTGTTCGTTACTTCCACCGCCAGTGAGGTACGTCCGTGGAATGCTTTTGAGAAGGATATCACACGGGTACGGCCATTGTAGAAAGAGGCGAGTTTCAAGGCGTTTTCATTGGCTTCGGCACCGCTGTTGATGAGGAAGAATGAGTAGTCGTCATAGCCACAGACTTTTCCCAAGCGTTCTGCCACTTGCTGTTGCAGCTTGTTAATTACTGAGTTTGAGTAGAATCCTAACGTAGCAACTTGGTTACTCACCATCTCTACATAATGTGGATGTGCATGTCCGATTGAGATGACTGCATGGCCACCGTAGAGGTCGAGGTATTCGGTACCGTTCTCGTCCCATACATGGCAGCCTTTTCCTTTGACGATGTTGATGTCAAAGAGAGGGTATACGTCGAATAAATTCATTTTTTTTAGAATGCAGAAGGTTTCAACCGTAATCCTACGGTCTCTTCCAGGTTAAACATTAAATTCATGTTATGGACAGCTTGTCCGCTGGCGCCTTTCAGGAGGTTATCAATGCAGGAAATGATAAGCAGTTTGTCGCCATGCTTCTCCAGATGGATGAGGCACTTGTTGGTGTTTACCACTTGCTTCAGGTCGATATTCTTCTCCACGATGTGGGTAAAGGAATCTTTGGCGTAATATTCTTCATACATGCGGACGATTTCTTCCAGGGCCACTTTGGTCTTCACCACAATGGTGGTGAAGATGCCGCGCGGGAAGTCGCCGCGGTAGGGGATGAAGTCAATGTCCGCATCAAAGCTGTTCTGCAGCTGTTTGAGCGATTGCTTGATTTCGGGCACATGCTGGTGCTCGAAAGCTTTGTAGACGCTCATGTTGTTGTTGCGCCAGCTGAAGTGGCTCGTGGCGCCCGGTTTCACACCGGCGCCGGTACTTCCGGTAATGGCGTTCACCATGATATCATCGTTCAGCATCAGATGTTTGGCGAGCGGCAGCAGGCCCAGCTGTATGCAGGTGGCAAAGCAGCCCGGATTGGCTACATGCTTTGCCTTGCAGGTGGCGCGGCGGTTCAGTTCCGGCAAGCCGTAAATGAAGTCGTGGTCAGGAGAGGCTATGCGGTAGTCCATGGAGAGGTCGATGATTCTCAACTCCTCGGGCACGTTGTGGCTTTCGAGGAATTTTCTAGTGTCGCCATGTGCCGTACAGAAAAACAGCACGTCGATTTCTTCCAGCGGAAGCTGGTCGGTAAATACCAAATCTGTTTCACCGTACAGTCCTTCGTGTACATCAGTAATTTTGTTGCCGGCGTTGCTTGAACTGTTTATGAATACGATTTCCGCTTCCGGATGGTTGAGCAGCAAACGTATCAGTTCGCCTGCCGTGTATCCGGCTCCGCCGATGATTCCTACTTTAATCATTTTGATAATATCTATTTGGTTCTTGTGGTATAACAATTAGCATTATAATGTATATGGGTATGCCTGCAAATGCAGTAAAGATCGTGGCGAACGTATAAACGATACGCACCAATGAGACATCGAGTCCGAAAAAGTTTGCCAGTCCTGCACATACACCGGAAAGCATTCTTCCGGTTCGGGGACGTGTCAGTTTCCGTTTCTTGTCCGTCATTTAGATTTTCTCGTCTTTGTGATTTGAATAATATGCACGCAGTGCCGTGGAGGTTACTTTGATGAAGCCCTTGGCATCTTCTGCCGTCCAGCCTTTCTGCATTTCGCCGTATTCGCCGAACTTGTTTTTCACAAGGTCGTCCTTGCTTTCTACACCTACGGTAGAGAAGCAGAGTGGGTGAAGCTCGAGGATAGCCGTACCGTTTACGTTGCGTTGCGAGGATTCCAGCATGGCTTCGATGTCGCGCATTACTGGTTCCAGATATTGGCTTTCGTGCAGGAACATGCCATACCAGTTGGCTACCTGGTCCTTCCAGTATTGCTGCCATTTGCTCAAGGTATATTTCTCCAGGAACTTGTGTGCGCCGATAATCAGCATGGGTGCGGCAGCTTCGAAGCCTACACGGCCTTTGATACCGATAATCGTGTCGCCTACGTGCATGTCGCGTCCGATACCGTATGCCGCACCAATCTCTTCTACCTTCTGGATGGCTTTGATGGGGTCGTCGAATGTCTCGTCGTTCACGGCTTTCAGCTCACCTTTTTCAAAAGTGAGGCGCAACTGCTCGCTGCCCTCTTTGGTGCAGTGTTTCAGGTAGGCGCTTTCGGGCAATCCTTGTGCAGAATCCAGAATCTCACCACCACAGATGGAGGTGCCCCACAGACCCACGTTATAGGAGTATTTCAGTTTGGTGAAGTCGGCGGCAAAACCGTGTTGGTTCAGGTAGTCAATCTCTTCCTGACGGCTCAGTGCCATGTCGCGTGTCAGCGTGATGATTTCCACGCCCGGAGCCATGACGAGGAAAGTCATGTCGAAACGAATCTGGTCGTTACCCGCACCTGTAGAACCGTGGGCGATGGCATCCGCGCCGATTTCGTTGGCATAGCGTGCAATGGCCAATGCTTGGAAGATACGTTCGGAACTTACAGAGATAGGATAGGTGCCGTTACGCAAAACATTGCCGAATACCATGTATTTCAAGCTTTTCTCATAGTATTCCTGCGTCACGTCGAGGGTGACGTATTCTTTGGCGCCCAGCTTGTAGGCATTTTCTTCGTTTGTCTTCAACTGTTCAGCACTGAAACCGCCCGTATTGGCACAAGCTGCATATACTTCGTACCCTTTTTCTTTGGTAAGATACATCACCGTAAACGAGGTATCCAAACCTCCGCTGAATGCGACTACTACTTTCTTCTTCTTTTCCATATCCTTAGTATTTTTATATTTTATCCTCTTCGTGCAGCTTCGGGTCGTAAAGCATTGCTGTGCAAATGCAGAATTTACGGTTCTTAGCTACCAATATATCATGGTTGATACAGCCTTCGCAACCTTTCCAGAAGGATTCGTCATCGGTTAGTTCGTTGAAGGTGACGGGCACATATCCTAGCTCGGTATTCATTTTCATGACGGCAGCTCCACTGGTGAGACTGAAAACTTTGGCATTGGGCCAACGTAGGCGTGCCAGGCGGAAAGAGGCGGTCTTGATACGTTTTGCCAGCCCCAGTCCCCGATATTTGGGGTGTACTATCAAACCGGAGGTTGCTACATATTGCTTGTTACCCCAGCTCTCTATGTAGGTGAAACCGGCAAAATCATCTCCACACAAGGCTATAATGGCCTTTCCTTCTTTCATTTTAGTAGCTACGTATTCGTGTGTGCGTTCTGCGATGCCCGTTCCGCGTACCTTGGCAGCTTCCCGGATGGTATCCAAAATCTTGTCCACGTAAACTTCATGTGAGGCGTCAGCCACCATCACATCAATTTGTTTCGAATCCATTTCTTATTTAATTTCTTGTTTTTTGTTGTTATCTATCATTTAATGTTCGGGATGATTTGCGATAGGAAGCTGCGTACCTCGTCATGTGACGCTGCTTCGTGCACCACCAGCATGATGGTGTCATCTCCGGCAATGGTACCCAGAATGGCGGGACACTCTCGGTTGTCGATGTCGTAGGCCATGCTGCTGGCATATCCGGGCCGGGTACGGATGACGGCAATATTGCCCGAAAATTGAAGTGAAACGAATCCGCTTGTCATCAGCATTTCACTTGCACTCTGGTCGTTCGAACGTTTATACATGATGTTGTTGGGCAGCACATATACGTATTTACCGTTCATGTTCGCTGCTTTCGCTACTTTCAGCTGTTTCAAGTCGCGTGACAAGGTGGCTTGTGTCAGTTCAAAGCCTTCCTTGCTCAAAGCTTGCAACAGTTCTTCCTGAGAACTGACGTCTTTGCTTGAGATAATCATCTTGATGGCGTCTAACCGATTGGCTTTTTTCTTCATTTTCTGTATAATTATTCTAAGAGTAGTGCAAAATTAGGGATTATTTCGGAAAGAATATGCAAAAAGGAGAGCTTTTTTATTCTTTTTATACATCGGGTGTACTGTATATGTTGTTTTTGTTCTCTTTGTTGGAGTCTTGTTTGTTCTTTTACGTTATTGGAGATTGTTTCCGTATGTCTTTGGTAAATGTTGATATAATATAGAATAGATATGCAATTGTCAAATCTGACACCCTTTCAATCAAAAACTGTACAAAAATTATATGCATAGAAATAAAATCCCTCAGGTTTTTACGTTGGTCCCAGATTGTTACGTTGCCCCCCCCTCTCTCTTATGGTCGGGAAACCGGAGGAGAGGAGGGATGAAATAAAAAAGGCTTAACTTCTAAAAGCTAAGCCTTTTCTGTCGGCTGCACTATCGAATTATCGAA
>OLJB01000853.1_pt1 | contig 17021 bp, 16 predicted proteins | sample 1601391 | NCBI WGS metagenome assembly OLJB01 (sample SAMN01915215, study PRJEB22387) | human gut metagenome | isolation source: stool | host: Homo sapiens | place: USA | reverse complement strand
TATTCATATATTTTCTCAAATTTTTTCAAAAAAAGTTGTTTAAATCTTCATTACGTGGTTATAACAACCGAATTTATGAGTAAAGTATAATATACTTACAAATGAAAAGCAAGGAATGTGATAAGCATTATTGAATTATAGAAGATTATTCTGTATAATAAGTAAATAGTGTGTCACATTTTCACATATTAAAACACTGAAAGGAGAAATTTTATCATGTTACAGAACCAGGAATGGGAATCATTCACAGGTAGACTCTGGAAGGAAGAGTGTAATGTAAGAGACTTCATCCAGAACAACTACACACAGTACGATGGAGACGAGAGTTTCCTTGCAGCCCCAACAGATGCTACTAACAAGCTTTGGGATAAGCTTCAGGCACTTCAGAAGGCTGAGAGAGATAACGGTGGAGTTTTAAAGGAGGATGCTGATGTTGTATCAAGCATCACATCTTATGGCCCAGGCTACATTGATCCAGAGACAAAGGATCTTGAGCAGATTGTAGGTCTTCAGACAGATGAGCCACTTAAGAGAGCATTTATGCCTTATGGTGGTATCAAGATGGCTGAGGAAGCTCTTCAGATGTATGGATATACTCCAAACGAGAACTTCCACAAGATCTTCACTGAGTATCACAAGACACACAACCAGGCAGTATTTGATGCTTACACACCAGAGATGATGGCAGCTCGTCATACACATATCGTAACAGGACTTCCTGACACATATGGTCGTGGACGTATCGTAGGTGACTACAGAAGAGTTGCTCTTTACGGTATTGATCAGCTTATCGCTTGGAAGGAAGAGGATAAGGCTAACTGTGGCGATGGCAACATGTTTGATGATGTCATCCGTCAGAGAGAAGAGCTTGCAGAGCAGATCAAGCGTCTCAAAGAGATGAAGGTTATGGCTCAGTCATACGGATATGATATTTCAAAGCCAGCTTCAAACGCTAAAGAGGCTGTTCAGTGGTTATACTTCGGATACCTTGCAGCTATCAAGACTCAGAACGGTGCAGCTATGTCAGTTGGACGTGTATCTACATTCCTTGATATCTATATTGAGAGAGATATTAAGGCTGGTAAGCTTACAGAGGCTGAGGCTCAGGAGCTTATCGATCATTTCACAATGAAGCTTCGTATGGTTAAGTTCGCAAGAATTAAGTCATACAACGAGCTGTTCTCAGGAGATCCTGTATGGGCTACTCTTGAGGTTGGTGGTATCGGTGTTGACGGACGTTCAATGGTTACAAAGAACGATTACAGATTCCTTCATACACTTGAGAACATGGGACCAGCTCCAGAGCCAAACCTTACAGTTCTTTACTCATCAGCTCTTCAGGATACATTCAAGAAGTATGCTGCTAAGATCTCTGTAAGAACAAGCTCAATCCAGTATGAGAACGATGATGTAATGAAGCCAATCTGGGGCGATGATTACTCAATCTGCTGCTGTGTATCAGCTACACAGACTGGTAAGGAGATGCAGTTCTTCGGAGCTCGTGCAAACCTTGCTAAGTGTCTTCTTTACGCTATCAATGGTGGTAAGGATGAGAAGTTCCTTGACAAGAAGACTGGTAAGCCAATGCAGGTAGGTCCAGAGTACGCACCTATCACATCAGAGTACCTTGACTATGATGAAGTACTTGCTAAGTACAAGAAGATGCTTGATTGGTTAGCAGGACTTTATGTAAATATTCTTAACCTCATCCAGTACATGCATGACAAGTACTACTATGAGTCAGCTGAGATGGCACTTATCGATACAGATGTACGTCGTACATTTGCAACAGGTATCGCTGGATTCTCACACGTAATCGACTCACTGTCAGCAATCAAGTACGCTAAGGTTAAGGTTATCCGTAACGCAGAGACAGGACTTGCTGAGGACTTCGAGATCGAAGGCGAGTTCCCTAAGTATGGTAACGATGACGACAGAGCTGATAACATCGGTGTATGGCTTCTTCATGAGTTCCTTACAGACATCAAGAAGAGACACACATATCGTAATTCAGAGCCTACAACATCTATCCTTACAATCACATCTAACGTAGTTTATGGTAAGTACACAGGTAACCTTCCAGATGGAAGACGTGCTTGGACACCATTTGCACCAGGTGCTAACCCAAGCTACGGCGCTGAGACATCAGGACTTCTTGCATCACTTAACTCTGTTGCAAAGATTCCTTATGAGTGGTCACTGGATGGTATCTCAAATACACAGACAATGAACCCATCAGCACTTGGACATGATGAGGAAGAGAGAGCTACAAAGCTTGTAAGCGCAATGGATGGATACTTCGATCAGGGCGCTCATCATCTGAACGTAAACGTATTTGGTAAGGATAAGCTCCTTGATGCTATGGAGAATCCAGATAAGCCAGAGTACGCTAACTTCACAATCCGTGTATCAGGATATGCTGTTAAGTTCATATCACTTACACGTGAGCAGCAGCTCGATGTTATCAACAGAACATTCCATGACTCACTTTAATTCTTAGCTGACGCTGGATTTTCAGTGAAGTTATAGATGCTTTGTCAGATATAACAAGAACCATGGTCCCGGGGATAACCTCTCCGGGACTTTTTTTAAGAATATGTATTTATATCAGTTTTACAAGAGATAATAGACATGTAGTTTTGTTTGTAATTACTTTCATTAATTGAGAGTTGTATTTGAATAGGAAGAACTTAGAGGTGAAATATGTCTGAAAAGAAACAGGTTTTAGGATATGTCCATTCGACAGAGAGCTTTGGAGCAGTAGATGGTCCAGGCATAAGATTTGTAGTTTTTTTACAGGGCTGCAAGATGAGATGTAAATATTGTCACAACCCAGAGACATGGAATCTTGTGACAGACTATAGTAAGCTTTACTCAGATGAAACAAGCGATGCTGAGAGAGAAGAACTTGAGAAGAAGATAGAAGAGAATACAAAGCTGCTGAAGGATAAGGGCGTCAAGATCGAGGCGAGGACCCCTGAGGACCTGTTAAAGCAGGCGCTCCGCTATAAGCCATATTGGAAAAACGGTGGTGGTATAACAGTGAGCGGTGGTGAGGCGCTGCTTCAGATGGATTTCCTCATCGAGTTTTTCAAGCTTGCAAAGGCTGAAGGTATTCATACAACAATAGATACAGCCGGCAATCCATTTACAAGGGAGGAGCCATTCTTCTCCAAGTTCAATGAGCTGATGAATCTCACAGATCTGTTCCTGCTCGATATCAAGCAGATCAATGATGATAAGCATAGAGATCTCACAGGATTCTCCAACAGCAATATACTTGATCTTGCACAGTATCTGTCAGATCAGGGTAAGCATATGTGGATCAGACACGTACTGGTACCAACCATCACAACTGATGAGGATGATCTGAGAAAGACTAAGGAGTTCATAGACACTCTTAAGACTGTAGATAAAGTTGAGGTACTTCCATATCACAAGCTCGGAATCCCTGAGTGGGAGAGACTTGGAATACCATATAAGCTTGAGGGAATCGACCCGCCTACTGATGAGGAGCAGAAGCTTGCAAAGAGTATTCTGGAATAAACTTAAGAACAAGAACCGGGAAAATCATCGATAGTTCAATTCCCAGTCGATGCTCTAGCAGTCTATAAAAATATTTGCGTTGAGACACAGGTGCTATATAAGATGTTAAGCCGTTGTAACGGGTGTGACATTTTATATAGTACCTGTGTTTTGTTATATCAACAAATAAGTTTAACATAATTAATTAGTAAACAGTGGCTAGGTGCATGCAAAAGAAGTTATAATGTAAGTTGATTGAAATTAGATTAGATATTTAAGCTTTTTTGAAAATGGACCAGGGGTTGTCCATTTTCAAAAAATGTCATATTTGATTGAAGTGCTGCAAATACGTTATATAACTGCAAAGTATATGGGGAGTAGAGAATGTACAAGATAGATGAAGATACATGGAATGAAAAATATATATTGCTGATCCCAGCCATGCTGGATGCGCATTTTCCTCTGATAAAATACGCCTTTTATTCAAGGGATTATCATCCGGTCATACTGTCAAATGAGGAACATATCACGGATGTGGGACTTAAGTATGTGAACAATGATATGTGTTATCCGATCGTGTTAAATGCCGGGCAGATGATAGATGCACTGCAGTCAGGCAAATATGATATCAGCCGGACAAGACTTCTCATGCCGACGGCGGGGGATGCCTGCAGGGGAGCCAACTACTTACATGTGTTAAAGGAGTCGGTGAGAAAGGCAGGATTTGACAGGGTAAAGATACTATCCCTGAATGTTAAGGGGCTGGAGAAGGAATGCCAGATGCGCGTGCAGCCATTCATGGTGTGGAGAGCCCTGTTCGGACTCTTCTACGGAGATATACTCATGCTGCTCCTCAATCAGACAAGGCCAAATGAGGTGAAAAAGGGGCAGTCGCAAAAGGTTTGGCAGAAGTGGATAGATATCCTGTCCAGAGATCTGAAAGATGGAAAGAATCTGACTCTCGGCAGGATGAAACGAAACTTTGTCAGTATAGCCAGGGATTTTTCACGGATAAAGCTGCATGATAAGAGGAAACAGCGAGTGGGGATAGTGGGAGAGCTGTACATAAAGTATTGCCACTTGGGCAACTGGGATATGATAAAGTTCCTTGAGTCAAATGGATGTGAGAGCCATACAAATGGGCTTTCATGGTATGCCATGTACTATATGGATTCACACCTCACAGACAATATGACATTTGAATCTCTGCTTTACAAGGCGGGGCTGAAGTTCTTCGGCAGCCTGCAGAGAGCAATGATAGAGGCGCTTAGAAAATATGGGTTCTATACCATGGAGGATTTCTTCACGATGAAGCGTGAGGCTGAAGGATATGTGAGCTGGGGATATAAAACAGGAGATGGCTGGCTCATCGGCGCGGAGATAACGGGACACATACTCCATGAGTGTCCAAAGGTTTTGGCGGTTCAGCCATTTGGCTGTATGCCTAATCACACCTGCGGAAGAGGTTTGTACCCTTCGCTTCAGAAGAAGCTGCAGCAGGGCATGATAGTGAGCTGTGATATGGATTCCAGCGGTTCAAAGCTGAATGTCTACAACAGGGCGAGGATGCTGGTGGACATGCCACTTAAAATGGGGAAATAGGCAATTGCGAAACTTAAATACGCTGAATGTGCAAGAGATGTTTTAGCATACCGATCAGGGGTCGCTCTCGCTTAACTCAGTCTGCAACGGTACTAAAGATGTCACTAACGTGCCATCTAAGTACCGGCGACTTCGTATTCCCCTGATTTGGTAATGCTAAACATCTTCTTGCATGTTGAATAGATTAAGGGTTTCGTAATTGCCTAAATGGAAAATAGGAAATGGAGAAATAAAGATGAAAAAGATATTTGTGGTGGAAGATGACGAGAGCATCTGTGAGGAGCTTGTGCAGATACTTGAGAATGAGGGCTATGAGGCTGAGAGTCTTGAGAGCTTTGACAATACAAAGGACGATATATTGAAAGCGGCGCCGAATCTGGTGCTCATGGATATCAACATTCCGGGTATAAACGGCAGAAACCTTGTGAAGGAGATACGAAAGGAATCTGATGTGACTATCATCATGGTCACAAGCAGGACTTCCGAGATGGATGAGGTGCTGTCCATGAGTTATGGCGCGGATGATTATATAACAAAGCCATACAATCCAACGATACTTCTGCTTAGGATAGCGGCGGTGCTCAAGCGCATGGAGGGCAGCCAGAATACGGCATCATACAGAGATGCGGAGGTCAACTTCAGCAAGGGGACAATCAGCAAAGGTGATCAGGAGATGGTTCTCACCAAGAATGAGATGATCATATTCCAGCTGCTGCTTGCCAACAGGGAAAAGATAGTGTCGAGAGATGGGATCATGACAGACCTGTGGGATAATGATGAGTTTGTAAATGACAATGCACTCACGGTGAACATCAGCAGGCTCAGAGGGAAACTGGCGGATCTTGGATATGATGATGCCATAGAGACCAGAAAGAAGCAGGGATACCGACTTGTATGACAGGTAAGTGGGATTGTAAATCATTTACAGTGACAAAAGATTGGAGTAATTTTGTAAAATGAAATTTGGCTTGTATATAAAGGACAAACTTGGAATAATTGCGGGATATGCGGGATTTGTGATATTCACATATCTGCTCATGATGGCATTTCACTCACAGTTACAGATGAGAATTATGTTCGTCATAGTGGCTGTGATATTTGTCGTCTCGGTTATCGCTTTCGATTATCTGAGAAAATATAAGTTCTACAACAGTCTGGTTGGACATCTGGATGAACTGGATCAGAAGTATCTTATACTTGACACTTTGGACGAGCCTGACTTCTACGAGGGAAAGCTGGTGTATTCAGCTATGTACGACATCAACAAGTCCATGACTGAGAATGTGAGAAAGTACAGGGATAGCGTGGAGGATTTCAAGGATTTTATAGAGATCTGGGTTCACGAGATAAAGCTTCCGATAGCAAGTCTGGTGCTCATGTGCCACAACAACAGGGATGTGATCCCGAGAAAATATGCGGATCAGGTCGCAAGGCTTGACGCGTATGCAGATCAGGTTCTCTACTATGTGAGGGCAGAGCATGCATCGGCAGATTACAGATTTGCCGAGACAAATCTTAAGAGTGTCATCGGAAGGGTGGCTGTGAAGAACAAGGATATGTTGCTTGATGGTGACATATCGCTGAATGTTCATGATGTGGATGAATGTGTTGTGACGGATTCAAAATGGCTTGAGTTTATGGTAAATCAGATCGTGAGCAACAGCATCAAGTATATAGACCGAGGACAGGAAAAGACTATAGAGATCTGGGCTGAAGCAGTGGGTGACGGCAAGGCTCTGCACATAAAGGACAATGGAATAGGTATACCACAGTCTGATATTCCATTTGTGTGCAAGAAATCATTTACCGGGGAAAATGGGCGGAAACATGCGAAATCCACAGGTATGGGCCTTTATATAATAGACAATCTGTGCAGGCAGCTGGGACATAAGCTGAATATAGCGTCAAAGGTGGACGAATACACAGATGTGAGTATAGTATTTGGACATAATGATATATACAAGATTGGATGATATAAAAATTGCGTTTTTCGATAGTGGGATACCAGATCGGGTGAGCGTCCCCTAGGTTACAGAATTGTAATGTTAGGTAATAATGAAAAAAGGACAATTGCTTTCAAAATGTGTAAACTGCAAATATGTTCAATGGTGAGAGCAGTAATAAACAAACATTTGAGGAGGCATTTCAATGGAAAAAATATTAAAGATTGACAACATTGAGAAGTATTACGGAAACAAATCCAATATGACAAAGGCCATAGATGGAATATCATTCGCTGTGGAGACAGGGGAGTTCGTCGCTATCATGGGCGCATCGGGAAGTGGTAAGACGACACTGCTTAACTGCGTTTCAACTATAGATAAGGTTAGCAGCGGACACATCTATGTGGGCGGCAAGGATATCACAACACTCAAGGGCAACAAGCTTAACGAGTTCAGAAGAGAGGAGCTTGGATTTATATTCCAGGATTTCAATCTCCTCGATACACTCACAGCGTATGAGAATGTCGCACTGGCACTTTCGATACAGAATGTGCCTGCAAAACAGATAGATGCGAAGGTCAGGGCTGTTGCAAAGGAGCTTGAGATCGAGAGTGTTCTGAAGAAGTATCCGTATCAGATGTCGGGCGGTCAGAAGCAGAGAGTAGCATCTGCGAGAGCAATCATCACTGATCCAAAGCTTGTGCTTGCGGATGAGCCCACGGGAGCACTCGATTCCAAGTCGGCAAAGCTGTTGCTTGAGAGACTTAAGCATCTAAATGAGGATCTCATGACAACGATACTCATGGTAACACATGATTCATTTACAGCCAGCTATGCAGGCAGGATACTTTTCATCAAGGATGGCAAGGTGTTCCACGAGCTCAGAAGAGGAGGAGATACCAGAAAAGAGTTCTTCAATAAGATCATAGATGTCGTGACACTGCTTGGAGGTGATCTGAATGACGCTCTTTAAGCTTTCCGTATCAAATATGAAGAAGAGTATAAAGGACTATGCCATATATTTCTTCACTCTGGTACTCGGTGTTGCAATCTTCTATGTGTTCAATGCCATAGAGACGCAGACCGCCATGCTCCGGATATCGGCTGACACAAGACAGGTCGTGCAGCTCATGAGCAAGATGATTGCGGGTGTCAGTGTGTTCATCGCATTTGTGCTCGGATTCCTCATCATATATGCAAGCCGTTTCCTGATGAAGAGGCGTAACAAAGAATTTGGTCTGTACCTCATCCTTGGAATGGGAAAACGCAAGGTGTCCACAATGCTTTTCATAGAGACACTTATCATCGGACTTGTATCACTTGTGGTAGGACTTCTTGCCGGAATAGGAATCTCACAGATAACAAGTGTACTTGTTGCAAACATGTTCGATGCAGATATGTCATCATACAGCTTTGTGTTCTCGGGCAGCGCATTTGCCAAGACCTGTCTGTATTTTGCAATCATATATGTGGTGGTTATAATCTTCAACACATTTATTATCAGCAAATGTAAGCTCATCGACCTTTTCCAGAATGGAAGAAAGTCTGAGAACGTCAAGATCAAGAATCCATGGGTATCAGTTATCGTGTTCCTGATATCAGCTGTATCACTTGGATATGCTTATCATGCGGTAATTACCGATCTAAATGACATGTACATGAATGATCTCTACAAGTGGATCGTGGTCGGATGCGTTGCAACGGTGCTCTTCTTCTGGTCGGTATCCGGAATGCTCTTCAGGATTGTGTCATCCATGAAGAATGTGTACTATAAGGGACTCAATACATTTGTCGTCAGACAGATGAGCAGCCGTGTAAATACAAATGTACTTTCAATATCAGTCATCTGTTTGATGCTTTTTGTGACAATATGTGTGCTTTCATCAGCGCTTGCAGTGAAGAATTCCTTAAATGAGGGCATTGCAAAGTACGCAAGAGCGGATGTGAGTATATCGAAAACCCAGAGCAGTGATTCAATCTATTATGACGAAGACGAGATGGGTAATGACAGCGAGACAAATGATCTTTTGAAGAAACTTGAGGTGACTGATGGAAAGAGCATAGAAGATGTATATAGTGAAAATAATGTGGATCTTGGATCATACTTCTCAGATTACGTTGACGTACACACATATACATGTCCTGCACTTACAATCAGAAACTATCTGGGAGATGAGGCTCTGATTGATTCTCTTGGAATAGATGTAAACGCTTTGTCTAGTTATGAGGGAACGGAGGAGATCATATCACAGTCCGACTATAACAAGGTTGCAAAGATTTATGACAATGCTGAGCTCCAGCTTGCCGATGACGAGTATGCCATCCTTGCAAATTATAGAATATTCGTTAAGATCCGTGATGAGAGACTTCAGGAGGGAAAAGAGATAGAGGTATATGGCAACAAGCTTAAACCGGTTATCTCGTATTGTATAGATGGTGATATAGAGCTTGCCACTCAGCCCCTCAACACAGGTGTGTTTATCGTGCCGGATTCAGCCATTGAAGGTGCACAGTTCGCGAAAGAGTATTTCATCGGAAAGTATGCCAATCAGGACAGGGATGTCATACAGGATAGTGATACGATCATAAGGAATGTATCAAAGAAGGATGAACTTGGCGGACTTATCACAGTAAATACCAAGGACAACGTGAAAGCAGCCAGCGTGGGAGTCGGAGCGATAGCATCATTTATAGGTATGTATATCGGACTTATATTCCTTATATCCGGAGCAGCCATCCTTGCACTCAAAGAGCTCTCAGAGAGCACAGACAACATAGAGAGATACAAGATGCTCAGGAAGCTTGGGGTGGATCAGCACATGATCAACAAGGCTCTTTTCTCACAGATGGGACTATTCTTCGTATTCCCACTTGCTCTCGCCATAGTCCATTCGGTATTTGGAATGATGGTCAGCACGAAGATTCTTGACACTATGGGAGCGTATGATATAGCAGGTGCTATCGGAATCACGGCTGCCATCGTGGTAATCATATATGGCGGATATTTCCTTATAACGTATCTGTGCAGCAGGAAGATTATCAGTGAGTGAGGATATAACTATTATTGAAAATAATTGCACTTTTTATTGAATGAATAACATAATTATGTTATCATCAACATACGATATAAATGTGACATGTCACATTGTCTGGGCTGGTCGTAAGACCCAGGTCCAACCTAATTAGGCGGGGAGACTCCCCGCCATTTTTTATATGGAGGTGTAATGAGGGAAATTCCTCAAAGGGATACATAAAAAGGAATTTTGATGGTTAACAAATGATTATTTGTATATGGATTGGAGGAAGTCATAATGAACAAACACGTAGAAAAAGCTATGGAGATAAGAAACGAGACACCGATGGTCAATAACTGTGCGCAGACCATTCTGCGGGCTTACGCGGATGAGCTCGGAATAACAGGAGATATGGCGGCAAAGCTCAGTGCTAATTTCGGTGGTGGCATGAAATGTGGTTCAACCTGCGGTGCGATCACAGGAGGACTTATGGTACTTGGCGCTCTGAGCGTTGAGAATCCATACGTGATAAATCAGTTCAGGCGCAGGATAGCAGATAACCACAACGGCATGACCGATTGTGCTGATCTGTTAAAGGCAAATGCCCAAAATGGCGGAATCAAGAAAGTGCACTGCGACGGCATGATCAGAGAGGCCATAGAGCTGATAGATGAACTGGTGAAGAGTGAATAAATATAACAAGAACAACGTGTTTACCTATCCTGGAGGAAAAAGGGATTCTGGAATGGAGGATGCAAGTAAATGAAAATAGACTACAGAAGACTTACAGAAAATGAACTTGATACATTTATAAATATGAGAATAAATCAGCTCAGGGAAGAGGGCGCAAAAGAGGATATTGACCTGGTGCCAGCGCTTAAGGATTATTATACCCGCCATATGGCAGACGGAACATTTGTATCATGGCTGGCTTTTGACGGGGATGATATTATAGGGACAAGCGGCATGTCATTTGTGGAGAAACCGCCATATTTTGGATGCCCAAGTGGAAGAATCGGGTTGCTCTCCAGTATGTTTACCAACCCTAATTATAGAAGAAAGGGAATTGCAAAGGAACTGTTATCCCGTGTTGTAAATGATGCAAGGGATTATGGATGTGGAACGATACAGATCACGGCATCTGACATGGGCGTTAAATTGTATACGGATTTCGGATTTGTTCATAATGATAATTTCATGCAGTATAAGCTGTAGTATATATGATGATAGAGCAAAGTTACATTTTGAGATTGCCCTGCCTATCACAGTGGGAGATAACGTCTGGATCGGAGCGAATGTTTCAGTGCTGCCGGGAGTTCTATCCGAACAGCACAAGGCAGAGGTTTTGCAATACTGACTGCACAAAAGCCCATCAGCAGGCAGAAGCAATGTTTTCTCGGCTGGTAAAACAGTTTTCCGAAAAAGAGGGCGTAACGGAAGCCCTCTTTTTCGGAAAATCAAATGCTGTGGGTACAGAGAATGAACCACATCCGTAGTGCTGCTATGGAAAACGTTTCGAGTGAGCTTATATACTGTTAATACTAAGCAAGAAAAGTCGCTGTCAACAGATGGCGGCTTTTCCTTTTCGGGCAGTATTCAAGAAGTCATAAAGTTCCGTGAGTAATGGAAGAAGCCAGCGTTTGCGGAAATGTCACAATTTACGGAGGTAAAGTTTTAAATTCCACTTGCCTTTTTGCACTTGTTATGATATTATTAGTATGCGTACCAAAACACTTGAAGAGAGATGATATATTTGCGAAGAAACAGCAGTGAAACAAAGAGGAAAATACTGACCGTATGCGTGCGTCTCTTTTTGGAGCAGGGGTATAAAAACACCTCTGTCGGTCAGATTGTGGACGAAGCGGGCGTAGCAAGGGGAAGCTATTTGAATTTGTTTCCTACCAAGGACAGAATTTTGCTGGAATTGACCGAAACGATGTTCGGCGGACAGTTCGGCGTGGCAAGAAGCATTGCAGACAGCAAGCTGCCGCCGGTTTACGCTTATGCGGTGGAAACGGCGATTCAACTGACACTGACCGAGTTGAACGAGAACCTGCGGGAAATCTACATCGAAGCCTACTCCCTGCCCGAAACATCGGAATATATTTACCTGCATACCACAGCAGAGCTGAAACAGATTTTTGGTGAAAAATTTCCCGATGATACCGAGAGCGACTTTTACGAGATGGAAATCGGCACGGCGGGACTGATGCGCAGCTATATGGCGAGAAAATGTGATATTCATTTTCCGTTGGAACGCAAGCTCAGCCGCTTTTTGACGGCGGCTATGCGGGTGTATCGGGTACCGGAGGCAGAGCAGGCAAAGGTGCTTGCCTTTATTCAATCACTGGATATCAAGGCAATCGCCACCGAGGTAATGTATAAGCTGTTCGCCATGTTGGAAATGAAATATGACTTTAAGCTGTCAAAGGACAGCAAAGGAGAGGAGACTATATGAATAAGAAAATTTTGAGCGTTGTGCTCATACTGTGCCTGATGCTGGCTGTTATGCCTATGACGGCATATGCGGCGGATATTGCGTTATGTACTAAATGCGGCCAGAGACAAACGGTAAGGGTGACTCGTCAATACGCAAATGATAAATGGCATCGATGCGATCTTACATGCACGGTGTGTGATAATACATGGGATTACTGGGAGTCACACATATGGAGCGGAACGGCGACTTGCACAAGCGGAAGGACATGCACGCTTTGCGGCGGATCTTCCGAACCGCTTGGGCACGACTGGGGCGCTTGGACGCAGAACAGCGATGAAAAGACCCACACTCGAATCTGTAAGCGTGACACCAGCCATACGGAAACCGAGAATTGCCACGGCGGCACGGCGACCTGCACCGCCAAGGCTGTCTGCACGGTCTGCGGCGGCGAATACGGCGAGATGGCGGCACACAGCTTCACTGCCGAAAAAGCAGAGGCGCAGTATTTGAAGTCTGCTGCAACCTGTACCAAAAAGGCGGTCTACTACAAGTCCTGCGCAGTCTGCGGTCTGAGCTCCGAGGGCACGGCGGATGAGGCGACCTTCTTCTCCGGCAATGCGCTGGACCACAACTGGGGCGATTGGACGTCCAACGAAGACGGCACCCATACCCGCACCTGCACCGTTGACGGATGCTCTGCAGGCACGCAAACGGAGAATTGCATCGATGCAAACAAAGATCACAAATGTGATATCTGCGATTATATAATCAGCGAGTGTGCAGACGATAACAAAGACCACAAGTGTGATTATTGCGGCAAGAAGCTGACTGAGCATACCGGCGGGAAAGCGACCTGCAAGGACAAGGCAAAGTGCGAGGTCTGCGGTGCGGAATACGGTGAGCTTGATGCGAAGAACCACACCAACTTAAAGCACTTCCCGGAAACTGCGGCGACCAAGACCACCGAGGGCAATATCGAGTACTGGTACTGCGAAGGCTGTGGTAAATATTACAGCGACAAGGACGGTACAAAGGAAATCAAAAAAGCCGACACCGTAACGGCGAAGCTGAAAGACGATTCCAAACTTCCCCAGACCGGCGATATAAGCAACCTTGCACTGTGGATTGCCCTGCTGTTTGTCAGCGGCGGTGCTGCCATTGGTACAACGATTGTCAGCAGAAAGAAAAAGTACAACAGATAATTGAATAGCGTTCCCTTGCTCCATCTTCCGAGCAAGACAAAAACGTCGTAGCAATACGGCGCTTTTTTGTTATATTATAAAGAGAATTGAGTGATTAGGAGGTTGAGCAAATGGCAAGTACGATTCAAGTTAGAGTGGATGATGAATTAAAAGTAAAATCAGATGAATTGTTTAGAGATTTAGGTACGGATACAACAACAGCAATTCGTATTTTTTTAACGCAGGCACTGGCTGCAAATGGCTTTCCGTTTGAAATAAAGAGGATAAGTAAAAATCCATATGAAAAAATGACAGAGAATGAAATTCTTGAAAAGTTAGAGAAGTCTCGTGAGCATGCTGCACAGGGAAAGTATAGGGATGCAGCTGAAGTTTCCCGTGATATGAGGGCAATAAACAGGAACGGAGAAATATGAGATGAACAAACATATAGAAAAAGCAATGAACATAAGAAATGAAAATCCAATGGTGAGCAACTGTGCGCAGATAATTCTGAGAGCTTATGCAGAAGAACTTGGAATTACCGGTGACATGGCGGCGAAGCTCAGTTCCAATTTCGGCGGTGGCATGAAGTGTGGCTTGACATGCGGTGCGATCACAGGAGAACTTATGGTGCTTGGCGCTCTTGGCGTTGAGAATCCTTATGTCATAAATCAGTTCAGGCGCAGGATAGCAGATAACCACAACGGCATGACCGATTGTGCCGATCTTTTAAAGGCAAATGCCCAAAAGGGTGGAATCAAAAAAGTGCACTGCGATGGCATGATTCGCGAGGCTATAGAGCTTATCGATGAACTGGTAGAAAGTAATGAAGGTTGAACGTAGAGTTGGAGGAAGCTTTTATGAGAAAAAAGAGGGTTGCATTTATCTGTGTTCACAATTCCTGTAGGAGTCAGATTGCCGAGGCTCTCGGGAAATATCTGGCATACGATGTATTTGAAAGCTATTCGGCGGGAACGGAGACGAAGCCACAGATCAATCAGGATGCAGTTCGGATCATGAAGGAATTATATGGGATAGATATGGAAGAAAACGGACAGTATAGCAAGCTGATCAGTGATATACCTGAACCGGATATTGTGATTTCTATGGGATGTAATGTCGGATGTCCGTTTATCGGAAGACCATTTGATGACAACTGGGGACTGGAAGATCCGACTGGCTGTGATGATGAGACATTTAAGAAAGTGATAAAAGAAATCGAAAATAATATATTGAAGTTGAAGAAACAAATTGGAGGAGACGCGCCATTGGAATAAAGATAAGATATTTTAATGGAGAACTTTCAGTTGAGGTGAAATATATGATGACAATAAGAGAAAAAGCTGAATACATCATAAGGGATATAAAACGGGAACAGGGAACAAATCCTGTCACTATATTTAGAAATATTGCTGCCAAAGACTATGTGAGTATGCATGGCCCGGAGCATCATATACTTGACGGTGCAAGTCTGCTGGTGGCATATAAAAATGCAGGTGGAAACATAGACATTGATGTTGCTCTGGATAAACTCATGTCCGAGGGGTTGCGCATGCCGGGGGCGATGTGTGGCTTATGGGGAATTTGCGGTGCTATAACATCCATAGGTGCGGCACTTGCCATAATTGACGGCACTGGACCACTATCCGCTGATGGCACATGGGGAGATCACATGCAGTATACATCAGCGGCCATTGGTGAGCTTGGAACTATAAATGGTCCGAGATGCTGCAAACGGGATGCGATGATAGCATTCAAGAATGGAATAGAGTATGTGAACAGCCATTATGGTATGGCGTTACAGTATGAGCATAGGCAATGTGAGTATAATGATATGAATGCGCAGTGCATTGGGGAGAGATGCCCATTCTTTATATAGGCTAAGTTTTATTTTTATTAATGTTAGATTGATTTTTATAGAATTATTCATATAATAATAAATATCTATATGTGATTGTGCTTGGAGAGGCAAAATATTACATATGGAGGACAAAGTAATAAAGACAAAAGAAAAAGAGTTTGATAAGCTCACGATTAAGGACAACTTTATATTCGGCGCTGTAATGAGGAACGAGAAACAGTGTAAGACACTGCTTGAATGTATATTGGGAATCAAAATCAGAAAAATTGAATACACAGATGTTGAAAAGGTAATTGAGAAGACGTACAGCTCAAAAGGAGTTCGACTGGATGTATATGTTGAAGATGATATGAACACAGTATATAATATAGAAATGCAGGCTACAAACAAGAAAAATCTTCCCAAAAGAATCAGATATTATCAGGCGATGATTGATTTGAACATTATCGAAAAAGGCAGTTCATACAATAAGCTTAAGAAGAGTTTTATTATATTTATCTGTGATTATGATGAGTTTGGTTTTGGAAGGCATATCTACACATTCACAAGGACATGCAGAGAAGTCGCTGGATTGGAGTTTGGGGATGATACCACAGTTATTGTTCTCAACACTAATGGAATAGCTGATGATGTGAGTGATGATCTGAAAAACTTGCTGAAATACATTGGCGGTCAAGCTCCAAGAGGTGAGCTTGCACGATCGTTGGACAATGAAGTTCAGAATGTAAAAAACAGTGAAAAATGGAGGCGGGAATACATGACATTACAGATGAGAGACAGGGAAAATGTAGAACTTGGCGAAATGAAAAAACAGGTGTTTCTGATTCGAAAGATAACCAGAGACAAAGTTGTAGCTACAAGTGATTTCCTTGGTGTTTCAGAATTATTCGTTATCAAAGTCATGGATTTAATTGAAGAAAATCCTGATCTTGATGATGAGGAAATTGCAGAAATGCTGGTTGATTTTTAAGAGTGAGAATATAGTAAAAAAACATAGAGAACAGAAACCTTGCAGAATATAGTGCAGGGCTTTTGTTCTCTATATTTTATGGGGAAGGCTTTGATTATGTCAATTTTTGTATCTTATTATATCACCGGGATTGCATTTTAAAACAAAGCATATTGTTAATAGCTCTGGCGAGTGCATTTCTTGTGATGTTTTCTTTATCCATATATTCTTTGCAGCAAAATGTATTGATTTTGCAATGAATGTGGCTTGACATGCGGTGCGATCACAGGAGAACTTAGGGTGCTTGGCGCTCTTGGTGTTGAGAAACCTTATGTCATAAATCAGTTCAGGCGCAGGATAGCAGATAACCACAATGGCATTCCTCTGTGTTGCCGGGAGTTACTTAATCGCAGGGCGAAGTTATAAGTAATTAGTATTGACACAGCAATAAACTCCTTTATAATAAATACTACAAACGTAATATTTATTATAAAGGAGTTTTAATA
>OLJB01000840.1_pt1 | contig 17188 bp, 13 predicted proteins | sample 1601391 | NCBI WGS metagenome assembly OLJB01 (sample SAMN01915215, study PRJEB22387) | human gut metagenome | isolation source: stool | host: Homo sapiens | place: USA | reverse complement strand
TTGGAGCCTTTTTCATAAAATATCTTCCAAAACCAATCATCGTAAATGGAAGAAGCAAATCCATAATCAACATAAAAATCCAAAACCCCATTGTAAACCTCCTTTACTACAACTTCCGATTTTGCGCGCTCCCGTCGGAGCAGCAAACCGGAGCCCCTATTCCCGCCGCCATATCATTTCGCAGTCCGGTTTGCCGCGCTGAAGGGACAGCGCTTTCCGATGCACTGATTGTTCTGCGCGGCGTAACGGCACACGACCTCCGGCTTTTGCAGTGCGATGCCGAAATGCTCCTTCACAAAATCGATCGCCGTGAGAATGGACAGAAAAGAGTCTCGCTTGCAGCAGCGCGGGCCGCCGATCTCACCGATCTGCCCGAGCGCGGCCGCCGTCATTTTGTGCGACAGCGCAAACGGCTCGTCGGTCAGCGGTGTTGACCGGGAGATGATCGAGACGAACATCCCCGTGCTGATCCCCGCGCCGCACGCGCCCCAGAAGCCGCACGCGCCGCCGGGAACGCTTTTGCCGCGGCGCAGCATCTCCATGAGCGCGTCGGAAAGGTCAATGTCTCCGCCGGCGTTGTGATACGCCGTCAGCAGCGCCGCTCCGACCATCACATGGTGCTCCGGCCCGTGCATATGGCAGCTCGGCAGCGCCATCATCCGCTCGACAATGGCGATCGGATCGCACGCAGTCTCCCGCAGGCACAGCTCCACGATGCTGTCAAGCCCCTGCATATGGCAGTCGCTGCACACGTAGTGCCCGTTTACGCAGCGCGTCTTGGCGAGCTCTTTTTTGCGGCAGATCTCGCACTGCATCTGCACATCCGTCTCCAGATATTCCAGCGGCGCGCCGCAGATCAGGCATTCCTCTTTCATTCGCGTTTCTCCTCTCCGGTTTCGGGGTGTGTGTGCGCATAGCGCGTCTCCCACAGGATCAGCCCGCGGGCAGGCGCTGCCGGCCCGGCGGCGCTGCGGTCGCGCGCGGCGAGAATATCCGCCATCGTGCCGGCGTCCCGCTGCCCGAGCCCGACCTCCAGCAGCGTGCCAGTGAGGATGCGCACCATGTGGTACAAAAAGCCGTCGCCCGAGAACGTCAGGCGCACTTCCTCGCCCCGCCGCTCGACGGTGATGGCATCGACCGTGCGCACGGCAGATTTTTTCATGCGCCGGTTGGCGCAGAACGACGTGTAGTCGTGCGTGCCGCACAGCGGCGCTGCCGCGCGCTGCATGGCCGCCGTGTCGAGCGGCTGCGGCAGGGCGCAGACATAGCGCCGCTCGAACACGTTCGGCGTCTCGCTGTTCCAAATGCGGTAGACATACGTCTTGCCGCGGCAGGACAGGCGCGCGTGAAAGCGGGGCCCGGCCTCGGTGAGCGTGAGCACGCCGATATCCCCCGGAAGCTGCGCGCGCAGCCGGCGCAAAAGCTCCGGCGCGGGCAGATCGGTCTTCGCACGGAATGACGCCGTCTGCATCCGGGCGTGCACGCCCGCATCCGTGCGGCCGGAGCCCGCGACCTCGACCGGCTGCCCGAGCAGGGCGCTGAGCGCGGTCTCAAGCCGCCCCTGAATGGTGTCCGGCGTGTTGCCCTGCCGCTGCCAGCCGTTATAGCGCGTGCCGTCGTAGCTGAGCGTCATGCAGAAATTCGGCATGGTGCACCTCCTTTGGATGAAAGATGAAAACACGGCCCCGCAGGTTGCTTGCGGGGCCGTGCGTGTATGTTCTGCGGAAATTACGCCTTCGGCGCTTTCTTGCCGGCCTTGCCGAAGTGGAGCTCCTTGAGACCCTCGACCTCGTCGCACACGGGCTTGAAGCTGCAGCTCGCGCAGTCGAGATCCTCGGGCATACCCTCGAGGATGGTGTTCATGGTCTTGGTCACGTCGTCGATCTTCTTGGCCGTGTCGTGCAGGGTCTTGAAGTCGACGTTCTTCGTGATGAAGATCACGCGCACATTCGTGATGTTCGGGTTTTTCTTATACTGCCGGATAAAGTCGCAGCCGACCTTGTAAAACGAGATGCCCTTCTTGATGGCCTTCTTGCTCACGCGGATCTGCTCGCGGCTGCTCTCGGGCGAGACGCGCATCATGTATCCGTCCGGGAAGACATGGTACTTCACGAACTCGATGTTGCGGATGGCGGTGTAAGTCGCGTCCTTATTCTCGACGTCGATGTCCTTGACGCCGAGTATCACGAGGCGGGCAAATGGCACGTCGCCCTTGATCTCCTTCATATCCGGGCCGTAGAGCAGCACCTCGTCCGCCGGGACGAGACTGCTGTCGGACGTGACGCAGGTGAAGTTCACGGCGTCGTTCGCGCCGCCGCCGAGCTCATACGCAGCGTCGCGCAGGAGCACGAGCTCGCTCTCGCCGTTATCTTTCCACGCATCGCGCTCTTTATAGGCCCACTTCTGCGTCGGCGCGCCGAGCAGGTCGGTCGTTTCGCGAATAAAGCTGTCGTACAGTTCCATATCCTTCATGTTGTTCCCTCCTCAAAAAATGCCCAGGTTGTGCAGCGCCTGGTGGACACCGACCATGATGTTGGAGTCCTCCGGCAGCTCGAACACGCTCTTGCCATGGATGTCGTTGGCAGCGTGGATCGGATCGGTGGGGATGTAGGCGAGCACGTCCACCCCGTCGAGCTTGACGAGATCGTTCATGCTCGGGTCGACCACGCGGTTGACGATCATGCCGATGCGCTCGTAGGTGATGAGGTCATCGGCCGCCTCCTTGATCTCGCGGCAAACGTTCACGCCCTTGGCGCTCTGGTCGGTGACGAGGACCAGGTGCGAGACCTGCTCCATGACGCGGCGGCTGATCTGCTCGATGCCGGCCTCGCCGTCGATGACCACATAATCGAAATCATTGGCGAGCATGCTGATGACTTCCTTGAGGTAGGAGTTGACCGAGCAGTAGCACCCGGCGGCCTCCGGCCGGCCGATGGCCAGGAAGGCGAAGCCGTCGCACTCGACCATGGTGTCAAAGATGCGGAAGCGCGCCTCGTTGAGCACCTCGATGGCCTGGCGGTACTCGCCGCGCTCCGAGGTCTCGATCACTTCGTTGCGGATGTCGTCGATCGTGTGCTCGACGTGCACGCCCAGCGCCGTGGACAGGCCCACGGCCGGGTCTGCGTCGATGGCGAGGATGCGCTTGCCGGGGAAGGCCTCCACCAGCTCGCGGACGATCGCCGAGCACAGAGAGGTCTTGCCGACGCCGCCCTTGCCGGCGACTGCGATGATCTTGGCTTTCGTTTTGTTTTCTTCCATAGTGCGTTCCCTCCTGACGGCTGAAAAATTTGCGGAAGCTGCGGCTTCGATTGCATCCATCCTACCACAGATCCGGCAGATCTTTCTGTGTCCAGGTCACAAACCTGCCCCAACACAGGATGTCATTCCCAGACACATGCGCCGTTTTCTTTGATTTTTCGACAAAAATGGAGATAATCGTTATTTTTTGTCCAGATTGCAAAAAAAGAATTGCGAAATTTATCACGTATTAGTATAATGTTTTGCATGACCTCGCGTCAAGTGCTTGTTGCAAATTTCACGAGCAAGAATTCACTTTTTATTCTCAAAGGAGAACCCTATGCGCGGCATTGAAACCGGAAAAGTACGTATCCGTCACGAAGTATTCACGGAGATCGCCCGAATGGCCTATGAGGGCGGCGATTACGCAAAGCGGCTCGAAGAGCTGCCGTTCAAGATCATCCCCGGTGAGATCGGTTCCTACCGGGACAGTCTGTTTCTCGAGCGCGCCGTCGTCGGCGAGCGGCTGCGGCTGGCCATGGGGCTGCCGCTGCGCAAGTTTTCGGAGTTTTCCCTGCTCTCGGACGGCGTGGAAAAGGCGCTCGACCCGGAGATCTACTACGAAAAACCGCTCATCAACGTCATCAAGTTCGCATGCAACCGCTGCCCGGACAACGTTGTGAAGATCACGAACGTGTGCCAGGGCTGTCTGGAGCATCCGTGCATGTCGGTCTGCCCGCGGCAGGCCATCTCGCGGCAGAACGGCCAGGCCCACATCGACCCGGATAAGTGCATCCGCTGCGGGCGCTGCCTGAAAGAGTGCAAGTTCAACGCCATCGTGCGTCTCGAGCGGCCGTGCCGCAAGGCCTGCGGCATGGACTGCATCCATTCCGACGGGCTCGGCCGCGCCGACATTGATTATTCCAAGTGCACGTCCTGCGGCCAGTGCATGGTCAGCTGCCCGTTCGGCGCCATCTCGGACAAGAGCCAGATCTTTCAGACCATTCAGGCCGTCAAGAGCGATACGCCTGTTTACGTGGCGCTCGCGCCGGCGTTCGTGGGGCAGTTCGGCCCCGAGGGCGTGCCCGAGCGGATGCGCAAGGCGTTCCAGCGCCTCGGCTTTGCGGACGTGTATGAGGTCGCCATCGGCGCGGACCTGTGCGTGATCGAAGAGGCGGCGGACTTTCTGGAGGAAGTGCCCGAAAAGCACAAATTCATGGTCACGTCCTGCTGCCCGTCGTGGAGCGACATGGTCAAAAAGCTCTTCCCCCAGTTTGAAAAGAACATCTCCGTGGCCTTTACGCCCATGGTGCTCACCGCGCGCATGATCAAGCGCGGCCACCCGGACTGCAAGGTCGTGTTCGTCGGCCCGTGCGACTCGAAAAAGCTCGAGGCCCGGCGTGAAAGCGTGCGCAGCGACGTGGACTTCGTGCTCACGTTTGAAGAGGCGCTCGGCATCTTCGCGGCCAAAGGCATGGACAAGGCGTTCCCGCCCGAGGACGAAGAGGAGATGCCCGCCTACTCCAGCCGCGACGCGCGCCGCTTTGCCTACTCCGGCGGCGTGGCGCAGGCGGTCGTCAACGCCATCCACGACATGGAACCCGACCGGGAGGTCAAGGTCGCCGCGGCGACCGGTCTGGCCGACTGCCGCAAGCTGCTGATGATGGCCAAGGTCGGGAAGTACGACGGCTACCTGCTCGAGGGCATGGCCTGCCCGGGCGGCTGCATCGCCGGTGCGGGCACGCTGCGCCCGATCGAGCAGTCGCACAAAGAGGTCGAGGCGTTTAGCTCCGAGGCGAAGTTCACCTGCGCCAACGACACGCCGTACATGGACTACCTGCCCCTCATCGAGGAGAAGGACAAGATCCGCAAACTGTGATTCCCTGCGCACCGCCGGCGGCGGTGCGCAGTTTTTATCATATGTCCAAAAAAAGGCGGTCACACCCCTGATTTTTTTCCGTGCTGCGGGCTGGACAAGCGCGCCCGTTCGCGGTACAATAGCAAAAATCATCACCGGGGCGCGACCCGCTCCGCTTTCCACACTGTATATTGTTATAAGGAGGTCTTTCCCATGGCTTACTTCTTTTCCGGCCAGTCGCACACGTTCAATGAGTATCTGCTGGTGCCCGGCTACTCGTCGAGCGAGTGCATCCCGGACAACGTTTCTCTGCGCACGCCGCTGACGCGCTTTCGCGCGGGCGAGGAACCAGCCCTGTCGCTGAACGTGCCGATGGTCTCGGCCGTGATGCAGTCCGTGTCCGGCGACCGGCTGGCCGTCGCGCTGGCGCAGGAGGGCGGCGTGTCGTTCCTGTACGGCTCGCAGTCGATCGAGGACGAGGCCGCGATGGTCGCCCGTGTCAAGAGCTACAAGGCGGGCTTTGTGCGCAGCGACTCGAACATCAGCCCCGACGCGACGCTTTCGGACATTCTGGCCCTGCGCGAGCAGACCGGCCACTCCACCGTCGCCGTCACCGAGGACGGCACGGCCGACGGCCGCCTGGTCGGCATCGTCACGAGCCGCGACTACCGTGTGAGCCGCATGGCGCCCGAGACGCCGGTGCGCGAATTCATGACGCCGCGCGAGAAGATGATCACCGCGCCCGACGGCACGTCCCTGAAGGAAGCCAACAACATCATCTGGGAGCACAAGCTCAACTCTCTGCCCATCGTCAACGACGAGGGCCGCCTGTGTGCGTTCGTGTTCCGCAAGGACTATGACCTCCACAAGCAGAAACCGAACGAACTGCTCGACAGTCAGAAGCGCTACCTCGTCGGCGCGGGCATCAACACCCGCGACTATGCCGAGCGCGTGCCCGCGCTGGTCGACGCCGGTGTGGACGTGCTCGTGATCGACTCGTCCGAGGGCTACTCCGAGTGGCAGAAGCGCACGCTCGAGTGGATCCGCGAGCGCTACGGCGACAGCGTCAAGGTCGGTGCCGGCAACGTCGTGGACGCGGACGGCTTCCGCTTCCTGGCCGACTGCGGCGCGGACTTCGTGAAGGTCGGCATCGGCGGCGGCTCGATCTGCATCACGCGTGAGACCAAGGGCATCGGCCGCGGCCAGGCGACCGCCGTCATCGAGGTCTGCCGCGCACGCGACGAGTACTTCCGCGAGACCGGCATCTACGTGCCCGTCTGCTCCGACGGCGGCATCGTGCACGATCACCACATCACGCTCGCGCTGGCTATGGGCGCGGACTTCGTGATGCTCGGCCGCTACTTCGCCCGCTTCGACGAGAGCCCGTCGGACAAGGTCAACGTCAACGGCACGCTCATGAAGGAGTACTGGGGCGAGGGCTCCAACCGCGCGCGCAACTGGCAGCGCTACGACCTCGGCGGCAGCAAGAAGCTGTCCTTCGAGGAGGGCGTGGACTCCTACGTGCCCTACGCCGGCAAGCTCTCCGATAACGTCCAGCAGACGCTGGCAAAGGTCCGCTCGACCATGTGCAACTGCGGCGCACTGACCATCCGCGAGCTGCAGGAAAAGGCGCGGCTGACGCTCGTGTCCTCGGTGAGCATCGTCGAGGGCGGCGCGCACGACGTCGTGCTCAAGACCTCGAACAAGCCCGTGTGAGAACACAGATACAGATAAAAGACAGACAGTGCCCGGCATCACAGCCGGGCACTGTTTTTTTCTTCCCGCGCGAAGGTGGAAAAATATGCGTGGGTTTTTCGGTCGCGGCGTGTATAATGGAGTAGAAACACAGCCGGGAGGAGGCGAGGACGTGCAGGAGCAGGAGATGATTGCACAGCTGCTGCAGCAGGATGAGCGCGGCATGGAGGCCCTGCTGCTGCACTACGGGCCGCTGATGCGCTACATCATTGCGCCGATCCTGCCGGACCCGCAGGACCGGGAGGAGTGCCTGTCGGAGGCGTCGCTGCGCGTGTGGAACAAAATCGCGCAGTTTGACCCGGCGCGTGGGAGCTGGAATGCGTGGCTGACGGCGATCACCCGAAACACGGCGCTGAACTTTCAGCGCAGCGCCGCCCGGCACGGTGGCACGCAGACACTGCCGGAGGACGCGCCGTCGCCGGAGGCATCCCCGGAGGAGGCGCTGATACAAGCCGAGCGCCGCGCCGCGCTGCACGATGCGCTCGCACGGCTCGGTCAGAACGACCGGGCGCTGTTTTACCGAAAGTATTATTACTTACAGTCCACCGCACAGATCGCGTCCGAGCTGGGCATGACCGAGCGCGCGGTCGAGGGTCGGCTGTACCGTCTGAAAAAACGGCTGCGCACGATGTTGGGAGGTGACGGCGATGCGTGAGCACGAGCGGGAATCTGCGCGCGACGACGCCTTTGAGGCGCTGCTTGCGCAGAGCGTGGCCGAGCTGCCGCCGGAGGAGATCGTGGCCGACGTGACCCCGTGGCGGCGCGCCATGAACCGCATCCTCTTCGGCATGGCGCTGTGCGCGATCACCCTGAACTTCTGGTGCTTAAACTACATCCTCCCCGCCATCGGGACGGTGCTGCTGCTGCTCGGCTTTCGCACGCTGCGGCGGGAAAACCGCTGGCTCGGCGGCTGCTTTGCCGTCACTGTGATCCGCGCGGCCTGTTTTTTCGCCACGCTGATCCTGAATACGACGATTTTGCAAAGTGCCGTGTTCACGCCCGCCGTCACGACCACGCTCACCGTCATAAACGCAGTGCTGCTCCTCGCCCTGTACTTCTGCTTCTGGCGGGGGCTGCTGGCGGTGCAGAAAAAGGCGGGCCTGCCCGCGCAGGCCGGCGGCGCGCTCGCGCTGATCGTGTGGTACGCGCTCGTGTGCGTCCTCGCCGCCGTTCAGTACGGCGGATGGGTCGTGCCGATCGCAATGCTCATCGGCTATGGATTCATCCTCCGCAGCCTTTACCGGCTGTCCGGCGCACTGGACGAGGCCGGATACGCCATCGCGCCGGGGCCGGTGCGGGTGACGGACCGGTGCCTCGTGCTCGTGCTCGCCGCAGTGCTGGGCATCGGCTGCACGCTCGGGTATCTCTTCGGCAGCAGCTACCGGATGGACTGGCAGCCCGCGGACACATCCGAGCAGACGCAGACGACGGCGATCCGGCAGCAACTGCTGGATCTCGGCTTCCCGGAGGCTGTGCTCGACGATCTCACGCCGGAGGACATCGCCGCCTGCGACGGCGCGCTGCGCGTCGTGGTCGAAACGGAAGACTATCCCGTCAACGACGGCAGAAACGTGCTGTGGGAAACATACAACGAGAAACATGAGCGCTATTACGTGCAGGACACGGTCTACGACGTCAAAGAGCTGCGCCTGACCGGCGTGGGCGTGCAGCTGCCCGGCGCACAGGAGACGTGGCGGGTGTACCACCACTTCCTCTGGACGACCGACCCCGGCTTCTGCGGCACGGAGGTGCTCCAGATCTGGCCTGCCGATGAAAACATGCAGGATGGATGGCGCTTCGCCGGAGACGTGACCGGCCGCGTGCTGTATGACCGGGACGGGCAGACGTTCACCGCGTCCTACCACACGCTCGGACGCCAGACCTACACCGCCGACTCCGTGTTCTTCGGGCAGCGGACGAACAGCGACCTGTTCGCGCCCTTTTCCATGCCGCGGCACGCAGAGCACGCGCGCGGCTATGTCGCCTACACCGCCGCGGCGGTGCAAAGCGGCTATCTGCTCAACAGCTGGTGCAACTACACCCACCAGCAGAGCCTGCTGCAATATCCCGCCGTGACGGCGATGGAAAAGCGGATGACGTCCGCCTTCGGGAATACCGGTGCGTTTTACACCGTACAGCACGCGCTGCAGTTTTTCCCCGAGGACGCACAGACGCTGCGATGAGCGCAAAAAAACCGACCCGAACGCTTGTTCGGGTCGGTTTTTCTATGCACCGGGTCAGGGGTGCGGTTTGTTCTCGCGGTAGGCGGCCATGATGTCGCGGAAGATCTCGCCGTTGGACGGCGGCGTCCACGTGATGGCGTTGGCGCCTGCTTTGATGGTCTCGAGGATGCTCTCGTCCGTCGGGCCGCCGGTCGCAATGATGGGCACGTCGGGGTGCTGCTCGCGGATGCGGCGCACGACGGCAGGCGTTTCCGCCGCGGCGGAAACGTTGAAGATGTCCGCGCCGGCACGGATGCGCTCGTCAAAGTCGGTGTCCGCGCGCGCGACCGTGAGCACGACGGGGATGTCGATCGTCTCGGCCACGTGCGAGACGACGGCGCTGGCCGTCGGCGCGTTGAGCACGACGCCGGTCGCACCCTGCATCTCGGCGAACATGGCGAGGTTGACCACGCGCTGGCCCTGCGTGAGGCCGCCGCCGACGCCGGCAAACACCGGGATATCGGCCGCGAGCAGCAGCGCCTGCGTGATGATCGGCTGCGGCGTGAACGGGTAGACCGCGATGATGGCGTCCGCGTTCACGTTTTTGATGATGGACAGGTCGGTCGAGAACACGAGCGACTTGATACGCTTGCCAAAAATCATGATGCCGCTGCACTGATAGATGACCTCCGGCACGCGCAGGGCAAACTTGCGCAGCGTGCCGTCCACGGCCTGCGGCATGGACTTTTTCGGTGGGATTTTTTTTTCTTCGTACATTTTGACTCACACTCCAGTATCCGTTTGAACGTCTCGACGCCGGTCAGCAAAACGCGCTCGTCGAAATTGAAATGACTGCTGTGCAGCGGGGCGGTACCGGTCGGCTCCTGCACGCCGAGGAAGAAAAACAGGCCCGGGATCTCCTGCTGGTATTCGGCGAAATCCTCCGCCGCCATGACGGGCTCGACCAGGACCGCGTCGTCCATGGAGTCGAGCACGGTGTAAAACTGCTCCACCAGCTCGCGCGGGTTGCGCACGCTGGGGTAACGGACCTTGCGGCCCATGTCGATCTGCGCGCCGGTGGCCGTCTCGAGCCCCTGCATGAGCGCGGCGATCTTGTGGCTGAGGGTGCGGTAGAGGTCGTTGCTGAACACGCGCAGCGTGCCGCTGATCGTGACCTCCTCGGCGATAACGTTGTGCGATGTGCCGCCCTGGATCTTGCCGAGCGTGAGCAGCGCGTCCTGGTGCGGATCGACGTCGCGCGTGATGACGGTCTGCACCATCGTGATGAGCTCCGCCGCAACGACGATGGCGTCGATGCCCATCTGCGGCGTGGAGGCATGGGCGCTCTTGCCGTGGACGGTGATCTCGAAATCGCTCGTCTGCGCCATGAGATAGTCCCAGCGCACACCGATCTTGCCCTTCGGCACGGTCGGCCACAGGTGCAGGCCGTAGATGCGGTCGACCTTCGGGTTTTCGAGCGCGCCGTCGTCGATCATGCGCCGCGCGCCGGCCCAGCCCTCTTCGCCGGGCTGGAACAGCAGGACAATATTACAATGAATGTGGGCGCGATTTTTGGCGATCCAGCGCGCAAAGAGCAAAAGGATCGTCATATGCCCGTCGTGGCCGCAGCCGTGCATGTTGCCGGGGCGCTGCGAGCAGTAGGGCACGTCATTGGCCTCGTCATTGTGGATGCCGTCCATATCGGCGCGGAAGGCGATGGTCGTCTCGGCGTCCTTAGCGAAAAACACAGCCTTCACACCGCAGACGGCCGGCGTCTCGATGCGGTCCGGGCCGCACTGCTTCAGCTCGCGCAGGACATAGGCCTGCGTATCGCGCAGCTGAAAGCCGATCTCGGGAATGCGGTGCAGGTCCTGGCGGATGCGCACCGCGTCGTCATACATGGATTCGATTTGTTTACTCAGATGCATACTTTCTCCCATGGCGTCGGGTAAGCCCGCGCCGCCCGATCTGTCTATATTTTTCTGCACACAGTATACCCAAAATCCGGCCATGCGTCAATGGGCACGGGGACGGGTCGTGACCGGTGTCAAGAAAAGTTCACAACTTGTCCCTTGCATTTTTCCATACGGTCTGCTAATATTTTAGAAAATACTTAAAAAATTCGAAGAAAACGAAGGCGATCTCCATGTCATCCACCACCGAAGCGCGCGTGGCCGTCATCACCGGCGGCAGTTCGGGCATCGGCCTGCACGCCGCGCGTGCCCTGCGCGGCCGCGGTCTCAACGTGTATGAGCTCAGCCGCCGCGCCGAAAACGCGGAGCCGGGCGTAACGCACCTGCAGGCAGACGTGACGGACGAAGCGCAGGTGAACGCCGCCGTGGCGGAGATTCTGCGCCGCGAGGGGCGCATCGACATTCTCATCAACAATGCGGGCTTCGGCATCTCCGGCGCGATCGAGTTCACGCCGGCGCAGGAGGCCCGGCGGCAGTTTGATGTGAACTTTTTCGGCATGGTGAACATGAACCATGCAGTCCTGCCCATCATGCGGCAGCAGGGCGGCGGCCGCATCGTGAACATGAGCTCCGTTGCCGCGCCGATCGCCATTCCGTTTCAGGCGTACTACTCGGCCTCCAAGGCCGCCGTGCGCACGTATTCGCTCGCGCTCGCAAGCGAGGTGCGTCCCTTCGGCATCGAGGTCTGCGTCATCATGCCGGGTGACATTGCCACCGGCTTCACCGCCGCGCGGCGCAAGAGCTGCGACGGCGACGATGTCTATCACGGCCGCATCGCGCGCTCCGTCGCCGTGATGGAGCACGACGAGCAGACCGGTATGAGCGCCGAATACGCCGGGCAGTTCGTGGCCCGGCGCGCCACGCAAAAGCGCGCGAAGCTCATCTGCACGATGGGACACAAGTACGCCCTGTTCGTGTTTCTCATGCGCATCCTGCCGACCGGGCTTGCGACCCGGATCGTCGGCAAGATCTACGCATCCTGATCCAACTGCTTTCTTCCCTGCGGCGCAAAATCCCATTGCCACCATCCAGGCAACTTCCTTCCATCCTTCTCCACCCTGTGCGCCGCGTTTCCCCCCTTCCCGCAGCAGCGGGTCTGCCTCTGGTCCCATCTCAGCCAGAGGCAGTATTTTTATGCTCTGCATAAAAATACTGCCCGATCCCATCCGAGGCGGGCCTTGCCCCCTCGGGCTCCCCTGCGGCTCTGGTACCATGAGACTCAGTGCATCTGTCGCGCCCCGGTGGTCCGTTCTTTTATCTATTTTCTCCGAAAATAAATACTGCCCGACCTTATAAAAAACCTCCACACTGCGCAAACAGTGCGGAGGTTTTTTTATAACATTACGCCAGAAACGGCGAGCGCATATACCGCTTGCGCAGAAAGATGTTGCCGCCCTTCGGCGGGCCGATCTGCGTGAAGCCAGCCGACTCGAACATGGCCAGCGCGATGCGGTTGGTGTGATACACGTGCGTGACGATCTGCTCGAACGACTGCGCGGCCGCCAGTTCCTCCACGGCGCGGAGCATCGCATTGCCCCAGCCGTGGCCGCGGCAGGCCGGATAGACGAAAAAGTCGTTGATGAACACCGTCTCCGGCTCGGTCGTGTCGCACCAGAGCTCGCCGACGGTCTCACCGCCGGACTCGGCCGCGAGCAGGTAGTTGCGCGGCGTTTCCGCGCCCTGCGGCAGCATCTCGTCGAGCGCGCCCTGCGCCTCGGTGAGCGCGTGCTCCTCTGTGTCCGTGGCGCGGGCGAAGAGCAGCTCCTGCGCGTAGCGCGCGATATTGCGCTGCCGGAACGGCTCGAATTCCTCCGCCGTGAGCACGCGGAGATCTACACTTTGTCCCATATTGTCCTCCTGTTTACGCCTCCGGCTGGATCATGCGCCGCGCGTTGACAGGCGGCAGCAGATCGCCGTACAGATCCCGCAGCAGCAGCTGCGCCACGGGCGTGATGTCCTCCGTGCTCTGGCATGGGCGCAGATACAGCGCCGCCGGCTGCCCGCCCCAGCGGAAGCGGAAGCCCGTGTCGCGGTAGCCGTTTTTCGTGAGCAGCCGCTCGCGCTCCGGCAGCGCCACGCACGTGCGGCTCTGGCAATAGAGAATGCCCTTCTTACCGGCGTAGCAGCGCGCGATGAGTTCCATGGCCACGCGGCCGAGCAGCTGCCCGCGCAGATACGGATAGATCGTGAGCGCGTGCACGAGCACGTAGCCATACGGCGAGCAGACCGTCACGAGCGCATAGCCCGCCTCGCGCCTGTCGTCCGCGCGGAAGAGCAGCAGCTCCATGCGCCGGCGCACCATGGCGCTGGCGATGACGGCTTCCGGCAGCAGCTCGGGCGCGTCAAACGTGCGCTTCATGTCCGGATACAGGCGCACGAGGTCCGTGAGCCTGCCCTTTTCCAGATGCAGCTTGCGGATCGGCGGCAGCTGCTGCAGCAGCTCCTCGAGACCAAACAGCTGCTCGTCCGGCTCCCAGTTGCCGGCCGTGTCCTGCACCGGAGCCTGTGCCCGCGGTGAAAAATGGACGATCTTCGGTTCGTTCGGCTCTGTCATGCAAACTTCTCCCTTTCCGCGACGGCCAGCGCGTCGCAGCGGTTGTTGTACACATTGTCGGCGTGACCCTTGACCCAGAAAAACTGCACCTTGTGCGTCTGGAGCAGCCCGTCGAGCGTCTGCCAGAGGTCGACGTTTTTCAGCTCGCCGTCCTTGCGGCGCCAGCCCTTCTGCTTCCAGCCGCGCAGCCAGCCGAGGTTAATGGCGTTGGCGAGATACTGGCTGTCCGTATACAGCGACACCTGACACGGCTCGTGCAGGCTCTGCAGCGCCGTGATCGCGCCGAGCAGCTCCATGCGGTTGTTCGTCGTGGACGGCTCGCCGCCGGAGAGCTCCTTTTCATGCGCGCCGTATTTCAGGATGGCGCCCCAGCCGCCGGGGCCGGGGTTGCCGGAGCAGGCCCCGTCGGTATAGATCGTGACCTGCTTCATGCCTCGGGCTCCTCGGCGGGGGCAGCGTCGCCGCTCTCGGCGCGGTCGGTGAGCGCGACAGAGATGACGCGCGCGCCCTCGGACAGGCGCATGATGCGCACGCCCTGCGTCGCGCGGCCAAGCTCGGAGATGCCGGCAGCCTCCATGCGGATGATGACGCCGTCGTCCGAGACGACGAGCACGTCGTCGCTCTCCTGCACGACCTTGACGGCCGCGACCGGGCCGGTCTTGTCGGTGATGTTGTAGTTTTTCATGCCGGAGCCGCCGCGGTGCTGCGGTTCCTCGCCGCCGCGGATATAGTCGGCGGCCGGGGTGCGCTTGCCGTAACCGTTTTCGGTGATGGACAGCACGTCCGCGTCCGGCTGCGCGATCTCAGCGCCGACGACCCAGTCGCCGTCCTTGAGGCGGATACCGCGCACGCCGACGGCCTCGCGGCCCATGGGGCGCACGTCCGTCTCGGCAAAGCAGATGGCCTGACCGTTGTGGGTCGCCAGGAGGATGTTCCGGCTGCCGTCGGTGCGCATGACGTTGATGAGCTCGTCGCCCTCGTCGAGCGTGAGTGCGCGGATGCCGCTCGTGCGGATGTTGCGCAGGGCCGAGAGCGGCATGCGCTTGACCGTACCGCTGCGCGTGGCAAAGACGAGGAACGAATCGTCGTCCATCTCGCGCACGTGCAGCATGGCGTTGACATGCTCGTCCTTCTCCACCTGGATGAAGTTGACGATGTTCACGCCGCGCGCGGTGCGCCCGGCCTCCGGGATGAGGTAGCCCTTCTTGCGGTAGCACCGGCCGCGGTTGGTAAAGAAGAGGATGTAGTCATGCGTCGAGGCGGTGAACACGGTGTCCACATAGTCCTCGTCGCGCAGCGTCGCCGCGCGCACGCCCTTGCCGCCGCGCTTTTGCGCGGTGTACTCGTCGACGGGCACGCGCTTGATGTTGCCGCCGTGCGAGAGCGTGAATACGCACTGCTCCTCCTCGATGAGGTCTTCGATATCAATGTCGTCCTCGATGTCCTGGATCTCCGTTTTGCGCTCGTCGCCGTACTTGTCGCGGATGGCAATGAGCTCGTCGCGCAGCACGGCCTTGACCTTTTCGGGGTCGGCCAGCAGCTCGCGGAAGTAGGCGATACGCTTTTCCAGCTCATCATACTCGTTTTGCAGCTTCTCGCGCTCGAGCCCCTGCAGGGCCTTGAGGCGCATATCGAGAATGGCCTGCGCCTGCACATCGGACAGGCTGAAGCGCTGCATAAGGTTTTCCTTCGCGTCGTCATAGCTCTCGCGGATGATGCGGATGACCTCGTCGATGTTCTCCTCGGCGATGAGCAGACCCTCGAGCAGATGCGCGCGCTCAAGCGCTTTTTTGAGGTCGAACTTCGTGCGGCGCACGATGATCTCTTCCTGGAAGGTGAGATACTCGTCGAGAATGTGCCGCAGGGACAGGATCTTCGGCTGCGACTGGTTATCGACCAGCGCGAGCATGTTCACGGCGAACGTGGTCTGCATCTGCGTCTGGGCGAAGAGCCGGTTGAGCACGACCTGGGTGTTGGCGTCCTTTTTGAGCTCGATGACGATGCGCATGCCGTTGCGGTCGGACTCGTCGCGCAGGCCGGAGATGCCGTCGAGCTTTTTATCGCGCACCTGCTCGGAAATGTTCTGGATGAGCTGGCGCTTGTTGACCTGATAGGGCAGCTCCGTCACGATGATGCGGATGCGGTCGTGACCCCAGGTCTCGGTCTCGGTGCGGGCGCGCACGACGATGCGGCCGCGGCCGGTGGCGTAGGCCGCGCGGATGCCGCTGCGGCCGACGATGATGCCCCGGGTCGGAAAGTCCGGGCCCGTGACGTGCTGCATGAGGTCCGAGAGCGTGGCGTCCGGGTTTTCAAGCACGCAGACGCAGGCGTTGATGACCTCGGTCAGGTTGTGCGGCGGGATATTCGTCGCCATGCCGACGGCGATGCCGGAGCTGCCGTTAACGAGCAGGTTCGGGAACCGGCACGGGAGCACGCGCGGCTCGCGGCGCGTCTCGTCAAAGTTCGGGTCCCAGTCGACGGTGTCCTTGTCGATGTCGCGCAGCATTTCGTTGGCGATCTTCGACAGGCGCGCCTCGGTGTATCGGTAGGCGGCCGGGGGATCGCCGTCCACGGAGCCGAAGTTGCCGTGGCCGTCGACGAGCATGTAGCGCATGGAAAAGTCCTGCGCCAGACGCACCATCGCGTCGTACACGGACGCATCACCGTGGGGATGATACCGGCCGAGCACGTCGCCGACGCAGGTGGCGGATTTTTTGAACGGCTTATCCGAGGTCAGATTGTCCTCATACATGGCGTAGAGGATGCGGCGGTGCACGGGCTTGAGACCGTCGCGCACATCCGGCAGCGCACGCCCGACGATGACGGACATGGCGTACTCGATGTAAGAGGTCTGCATCTCATGGACGAGCTCGCTCTGAATGATCTTCTGGTCGGGATAGAGAATGTCCTCCCGTTTATAATCCTTGGCCATGGCTGCACACCTCCTTAAATATCAATATTGACCGCGTACTTGGCATTTTGCTCGATGAACGCCTTGCGCGGCTCGACCTTTTCGCCCATGAGCACGGTGAACACCTCGTCGGCGTGCACGGCGTCCTCGAGCGTGATCTGCTTGAGCGTGCGGGTCTCGGGGTTCATGGTCGTCTCCCAGAGCTCGTGCGGGTCCATCTCGCCGAGACCCTTGAAGCGGTTGATGTCGATCTTCGCGTTCGGGTTGTCGCCGCGCATCTCGGCGGAAATTTTATCGCGCTCCTCGTCGGAGAAGGCCACGCGCGCGGTCTTGCCGCGGTTGAGCTTATACAGCGGCGGGATGGCGGAGTAGACATAGCCGCCGTCGATGAGCGGACGCATGAAGCGGAAGAAGAACGTCAGCAGCAGCGTGCGGATGTGGCTGCCGTCGACATCGGCATCGGCCATGATGATGACCTTGTGATAGCGGAGCTTATTGATGTCAAACTCATCGCCCAGTCCGGCGCCGAGCGCCGTGATGACGGGCGTGAGCTTGTCGTTGCCGTAGACCTTGTCAGCGCGGGCCTTTTCGACGTTGAGCATCTTGCCCCAGAGCGGCAGAATGGCCTGGAAGCGCGAGTCGCGCCCCTGCGTGGCCGAGCCGCCTGCGCTGTCGCCCTCGACGATGTAGAGTTCGGTGAGCGACGGGTCGCGGTCGTTGCAGTCGCGCAGCTTGTCG
>OLJB01000829.1_pt1 | contig 17307 bp, 20 predicted proteins | sample 1601391 | NCBI WGS metagenome assembly OLJB01 (sample SAMN01915215, study PRJEB22387) | human gut metagenome | isolation source: stool | host: Homo sapiens | place: USA | reverse complement strand
TAAACTTGAATTGATTGATTATAATAACAATGAAAAGAAAATGGAATATGAGTTTGAGATAATTGGAATCTTTTCAGGTAAAAAACAAGAAAAATATACTGGCTTATCATCAGACTTTAGTGAAAATATGGTATTTATTGATTATGAATCAAGTCAAAAAGCATTAAATAAACCTGAAAATAACAAAATTGTTAATAAACTTGAAATATACTCAGATAGTTCAGAAAATACAAAGGTAGCACTAAATAAAATTAAAGAAATCAAAATTGATTGGTCACAATTAAAGGTTTCAAGTGATAACCATATATTCGAAGAAACACTAGAGTCTATAGATGGAATAGAACATATTATTAATATCATGACATATTCAATTATGATAGGTGGAATTACAGTTTTATCGTTAATATTAATATTGTGGTTAAGAGAAAGAATACGTGAAATAGGAATATTATTATCAATTGGTGTAAGTAAAATAAAAATTGTAACTCAATTTATACTTGAATTGTTATTTATATCACTACCCTCTTTAGTATTATCATTGTTTACAGGAAATGTAATATTAAATATTACAGTCGATGGATTTATGAATTCTGATGATTCAACAATAACGGTTGATAGCTTACTTAAAAACAATAATTTAGTTTCAAATTTTATAACATTTTTAGAAAGTTACAGAATATTAATTGGAATTATTGTTCTATCAGTTATTATTGCAAGTTTAATGATATTAATAAAAAAACCAAAAGAAATATTATCAAAAATAAGTTAGGAGAATAAAAATGGATATATTAGAAATAAAAAATGTAACATATAATTATTCAAATTCAGGTGAGTTAGTATTATCTAAAGTAAATCAAAAATTTGAAATTGGAAAATTCTATGCAATAATAGGAAAATCAGGAGCAGGAAAGTCAACATTACTTTCACTATTAGCAGGTTTAGATAAACCACAAAAAGGTCAAATCTTATTTAATGGAAATGATATAGAGAAAGACGGCTATAGTAATCATAGGAAAAATAACATATCATTAGTTTTTCAAAACTATAATTTAATTGATTATTTAACACCAATAGAAAATGTCAGATTAGTAAATAAAAATGCATCTGAAACAATCTTATTTGAATTAGGGCTTGATAAAAGTCAAATAAATAGAAATGTAATGAAGTTATCAGGAGGACAACAACAAAGAGTGGCTATTGCAAGAGCATTAGTTTCGGAAGCCCCAGTTATTTTAGCAGATGAACCCACTGGAAACTTAGATGTTGATACTGCAAGTGAAATAATTGAAATACTTAAAAAGTTAGCAAAAGAAAGAAATAAGTGTGTAATCGTGGTAACACATAGTAAAGAAGTTGCAAATTCTGCAGACATTGTTTTGGAATTAAGAGATAGAAAACTTAAAAGCATAAACAAAATTACTCAGGAGGCCAAATAATGATTAAAAATGCATTTCATTATGTAACTAGAAAAAGTCTAAAATCAATAATTATATTGTTAGTTATAACAGCTATGTCAACACTTTGTCTTATTAGTTTATCAATTAAAGATGCTACGAACAGAGCATCAAAAGAAACTTATGGAAATATAACAAATAGTTTCTCTATGGAAATAAACCGAAGAGTTAATTTTGGAACACCAAGAGGTGGTGGCAATATAAAAGGACAAGATATTGAAAAAATAGCTGCATCAAAAGATATTGATTCATATGTAAAAAGAATTAATAGTGTTGCTGATTTAGTTGATAATGATATAATAGAAACTCAAAAAACACTTTCAGGTCAATCACCAGAAAGAGCAAAAAACTTTAAAAGAGCTGTTATGTTAACAGGAGTTAATGATTCATCAAAAGAAAATAAGTTTATCTCAGGAGCTTATAAATTATCTAGTGGTGAACATTTAAACGAAAATGATAAAAACAAGATTTTAATGCATAAAGACTTAGCAGAAAAAAACAATTTAAAAATTGGAGATAAAATAAAAATAAAATCTAATTTATTTGATGCTGATAATGAAAAAGGAGCAAATGAAGAAGTAGAAGTCGAGATAAAAGGTCTTTTCGATGGTCATAATGAAGGTGGTGTTACTGTAGCCCAAGAACTTTACGAAAATACTTTGATAACTGATTTAGATACGGCTGCAAAAGTATATGGAAATACAGAGGATACTGCAGTATATCAAGATGCAACATTTTTTGTAAAAGGTGATAAAAATTTAGATAAGGTTATTAAAAATATTGAAAAACTTGATATAGATTGGCAACAATATAATTTGATTAAAAGTTCAAATAATTACCCGGCACTACAACAATCAATATCAGGTATATATAAAATAGCGAACAAATTATTTGCAGGTTCATTATTATTTGCAGGTGTTACAGTTTCATTACTATTATTTTTATGGATGAATGCCAGAAAAAAGGAAATTGCAATTTTGCTTTCACTAGGAATTTCAAAAGCTAAAATATTCGGACAATTTGTTATTGAACTTGTATTTGTATCAATTCCGGCATTTATAGGATCATACTTTCTGGCAGTTTATACAGCAAGTATGATAGGAAATAACATATTAAGTAAAGTTACTGGTACTATAGCAAAACAAATTGCTAAACAAGGAGAATCCAGCCAACTTGGAGGTGGAGCTGAAGTAGATGGTTTTAATAAAACACTAACAAGTTTAGAAATTAATATATCTCCAAAATTAATGATATATGTGATTTTATTTATGTCAATAGTTCTTATGATATCTTTACTAATATCTTCATCAAGAAATTTAAGGAAAAGTCCAAAAGAATTATTGATTGATACAAAATAGTAAAAACTTTGTAGAAAAAAGGTTGTTCTCACAACCTTTTTTTTCTGATATATTCCGGCAGTTCTGTCAACAAGTATTCGAAGAGTTTGATATGTGTATTTAAAATCCTTAGTAGTAAGCCAACCTCGTTTTACTACCAACTTTACTACTAACAGCCCGCAATAACTTGCTCCATCTTGCCATATTTTGCCAAGATACACCGTATTCTTTACACAGTGCTGCTTGGGTTTTGCCTCCGGATTGATAAAGGTTGACAAGAGTTCGCTTGAAGTCTTCGTCATACCGTGTTCCTGTTTTACCTGTGGACATGAGTAAATACCTCCTTTTTTGTGTCTACTTAATTGTAATGTATAGTTACTTTGTGTGTCCACTTTTTTAATATAGATCCAAAAGAAAGAGGTCAGTATTGTGAAAGAAATATTTTAAATACAATATTGTCCGGTTTGTTATTGAGTATAAGCTGAAAATGTTATATAGTAATTATTACAAATTATGAAACAAATCGGAGGTACATATGATACGTGTTTTTTCAACGCATAATATAAGAGAATGTAAGGAACTTACCGGACGGATATGGAATCTAAGGCTGCTTAACGGTACCGACGATGGGAAGAACTATTCTGTATTCACACCATGCTGCTGGGAGTCAATTCCGGATCTGGCTGCATACCGTGGAAAAGGAGAGTTTTCAACATCTTTTTATGCCGGAGGAAATATAAGGCTGGAATTCAAGGGAGTCAGTCACACAACAACAGTGTATGTTGATGACTGTGAGGTTGTAACACATTACAATGCATATACCGGATTTGATGTGATATTGAAAGGCCTGGACGAAGGGATACATACTCTTACAGTGGTGGCGGATAACAGTTTTTCAGAACAGAGTGCATTACATATTCCGAATGATTATAAGTCATATGGCGGTGTGACAAGACCTGTGGTTCTTGAGAAGCTTAATGATTTATATATAAGGCAGATGCATGTGAGGACAGAGAATGACGGAACCGGCAGATGGATGGCACATGTTGAGATTAAGGTACAGAATCTGTCGGACAGAAAGCAGGCTGCAGAACTTTTTATAAGTATAGATAAGGATAAAGAAAAGATTGTCGGATGTGAAAATGAAATAAGCATTGAGGCAGGACAGGAAATCACGATTGTGCGCGATTTGAGTTGCCATGGAGTTTCGGAGTGGACACAATCAAGTCCGGAATTATATATGATTAATGCAGAACTATATGTTAATGGCAAAGCTGAAGACGACCTGACGGATCGATTTGGATTTCGTGAAATAGTTGTTGAAGGCAGTAAAATTCTGCTAAACGGTAAGCCGGTACGAATTAAGGGCGTCTGCCGCCACGAGGACCATCCGCAATATGGTTGTGCACTTCCTTGCGAGGCCATGGCTTATGATTTGACCCTGATTAAAGATCTTGGTGCCAATTCCGTGAGAACAACGCATTATCCGAATGATGAGCGTTTCCTTGACATGTGTGATGAAATGGGAATACTTGTATGGGAAGAGAATCATGCCAGGGGTCTTAATGAAGAGGCGATGATGAATCCTTTTTTTGAACCTCAGGCAGAGCAAGTAATAACCGAGATGATAGAAAGCCATTACAATCATCCGTGTATCTATATATGGGGTATTCTTAATGAGTGTGCCAGCGAGAGTGAGTATGGTCGTAAATGTTATGCAGCTCAGTTTGAACTGATAAGAAAAATGGACACGACAAGACCATGTTCTTTTGCAAGCTGCAGAATCAAGAATGATATATGCCTTGATCTACCGGATGTTGTATCGTTTAACATATATCCGCAGTGGTATCTGGACATACCGGTAAAAGAATATCTTGATAATTTATACGAATGGATACAGGACGATACACCGGGAACCGGAAAGCCGTTTCTAATAACTGAGACCGGTGCGGGGGGACTGTATGGATACCGTAATCCGGAACACTCCAAATGGACAGAAGAATATCAGGCATATGCCCTGGAGAAACAGCTCACTTCCATATTGGCAAATAGTGGGTGTATGGGAGTATATATATGGCAGTTTTGTGACAACAGAGTTTCTGAAGAATGTTTTGCCGGCAGACCAAGAACAATGAATAATAAGGGGATTGTGGATGAATTCAGAAGGCACAAACTAAGCTATGACGTTGTAAAGAGGATATACCAATCTGACATATAATATATCAAACATAGCATGCGCTAACATCAACAGAACCCAACTCGCCGCTCAACGATGTGGACCGCGTTGGGTCTTTTGATTTTTATTAAATGGTAAACCACTCCATTATTCATCGTCACTATCTTCAAAAGTAAAGATGTCTTCCACTGTAGTATCAAAGATTTTGGCTATATCCATAGCAAGTTTTAATGAAGGATTATACTTGCCGTTTTCGAGATTGCCTATAGTTTCGCGCCGGACATCCACAAGCTTTGCAAGCTCGGCCTGCTGCATATTGTGTTCTTTGCGGAGTTCGTGAATTCGGGTCTTTAATATTGGCATTAGCAGCCCTCCTTTTCATACTTCAGGAAAAGTAATCCCGAAATTATAAGGGAGGCAGCAATCAAAAATCCATATGTTTGGTAAAAAGGAATTGAAACGAAGCTGGAAACAATTCCTGCTACCATAATATAACATAATATGGAATCAACAATGTGCGTCCTTTTTATTACCCTCGTAAAATGGTAGTCTGGATTGTAGAGATGGAAAAATGGTTAACATCTCCACGCATAGCAAAGATTAAAGAGAATAATAAAAACGAGGAGGCACAACAATGAAAGATGAAATGTATTTTACAATAACAGGATGCAGCCATTATTTTGGCAATGCTTTTATGGAAAAAGGAATGAAAGTGAAGCTTGAAAAAGAGCCCGATAATGAGTATGACAAGGAAGCAATCATGGTAAAGGTGAAAGGGCTTGGTAAAATAGGATATGTTGCTAACAGTCCATTTACTGTTAAGGGTGAGTCCATGAGCGCAGGCAGGCTGTATGACAAGATTGGAGATAAGGCGAAGGGAAAAGTCACGTTTGTAATTGATGGCGGAGCAGTGTGCAGGGTTACGGAGACAGAGTCTTATAAACAATTAAAGGAAGCGGTGATTGAGGACAGATGATTTATATTACCGGAGACACTCACGGGAGCTTTGAGAGAGTTGAAAGCTTTTGCGAAAGGATGAAAACAAAAAGAGATGATATTCTGATTATACTTGGTGATGCCGGAATAAACTTCAGCGGACTCAGATATGACAGATTAAAGAAAGAATTACTTGAAGAATTACCAATTACAATATTTGCAATCCATGGTAATCATGAGCAAAGACCTTATACCATCGAATCTTATAAGGAAAGAGAATGGAATGGCGGTATAGTGTACTATGAGGAAGATTTTCCAAGCATATTATTTGCTAAAGATGGAGAAATATTTAACCTTGGAGGATTTCAAACGATTGTAATGGGAGGAGCATACAGCATTGATAAGACATACCGTCTTGCATATGGTTATGGCTGGTGGGAAGATGAGCAGCCATCGGATGAAATAAAAAGGTATGTTGAAAATCAGCTGGATAGTGTAAAATGGAATATAGATGTGGTGCTTAGTCATACCACACCATTGAAGTATGAACCTGTTGAAGTTTTTATGACAGGTGTTGACCAGAGCAAAGTGGATAAGACAACCGAAATCTGGCTTGATAAAATTGAAAATAGGCTTTCATATAAGAAATGGTATTGCGGTCATTATCATACAGAGAAGAAGATAGATAATCTTGAGATTATGTTTGAAAACTTCGATGAATTTCTGCTATAATTTAATCAGAATATGAAATAGCAGGAAGCAGGTTACCTATGCCTTTTGAAATAGTACGAAATGATATTGTAAATATGCAGGTAGATGCGGTGGTGAACACTGCCAATCCTAACCCTGTCATCGGCTCCGGCGTTGACAGCGGAATACATAAAAAAGCCGGACATGAGCTGCTTTTGGCAAGACAGCAAATCGGCTGCATAGATTTCGGAAATGCGGTTATCACACCGGGATTTAATTTGGATGCCAAGTATGTTATCCACACCGTAGGACCTGTTTGGAAAGATGGCAGCCACGGAGAAGAGCAGATTTTATCTTCGTGTTACAGAAGTCACTGGCGTTGGCTAAAGAGCATGAGTGCGAATCCATTGCCTTTCCCTTGATTGCTACGGGCAATTATGGATTTCCCAAACCGCTTGCCCTGCAGATAGCGGTTCGTGAAATCAGCACCTTCCTTTTGGAAAATGAAATGCAGATTTATCTGGTTGTGTTTGGCAAAGAAGCCTTCGCCCTTTCGGAAAAATTGTTCAGATCCGTCAGCGGCTACATTGACGAAAACTATATCCGTAGCAAAATGCTTGACGAATATGGAACGGAAAGTATGTATGGTTCTCGTCTTGGAATAAGGCGTACAAGAGAACTGCTGACACGAAGTAACCGGATCTGTGAAGATATCTGCCTGTCACAGGCAATGGAAGAAGGTGATGAGAAATCAATCGGTGCAGCATTGCCGATGGATTCGGATGATTGGGGACAGCTGCTCCAAAATCTGGATGCAGGTTTTTCTGAAACACTCCTGCAGCTGATTGACCGTACCGGAAAGAAAGACTCCGAAATATACAAAAAAGCAAATGTAGATAGAAAGCTGTTCTCAAAAATTCGAAATAATATGGATTACAAGCCATCCAAGGCAACGGCATTGGCTTTTGCCTTTGCACTGGAATTGGATGTTGATGAAACAAAAGATTTTATTGGCAGAGCAGGGTATGCCATCTCACACAGCAGCAAGTTTGATGTGATAGTGGAGTATTTCCTGGTGAACCATAATTACAACGTGTTTGAATTGAACGAAGTTCTTTTCGCTTTTGACCAGCCACTTATCGGCGCATAAAAATGTCGCATATCATGCGACCATTCATTCTCCTGTTTTCTTATAATGAAATCACAATAAGAACAGGAGGATTTTAAAATGACAGAACTTGTATTTATCTTAGACCGCAGTGGTTCCATGTCGGGACTGGAAAAGGACACTATCGGAGGTTTTAACTCCATGTTGGAAAAGCAGCGCAAGGAATCGGGCGAAGCCGTGGTATCCACCGTGTTGTTTGACAACGAAACAGAGGTTATTCATGACCGTATCGCTATTGCAGATGTACCGAACATTACGGACAAGGAATATTTTGTGCGTGGCTGCACTGCACTCCTTGATGCTGTTGGTGGTGCAATCCATCACATTGGGAATGTTCACAAATATGCCCGAAAAGAAGATGTGCCGGAAAAGACACTCTTTATCATCACAACTGATGGTATGGAAAATGCCAGCCACCGTTACACTTACGATAAGGTTCGGCATATGATTGAGCGACAGAAAGAGCGCTATGGCTGGGAGTTCATTTTCCTCGGTGCAAATATCGATGCAGCAGCTGAAGCCGGAAAATTTGGTATCGATGAATCTATGGCTGCAAACTATCATTGCGATGAGGTTGGAACAGCACTCAACTACGAGGTCATCACCGAGGCAATTACCCATGTAAGGACGTGTGCGACACCTTTATCTGCTGATTGGAAAAAGAAGATTGATGCGGATTATAAGAAAAGAGATAGTAAGCGCTGATATGTTGAATACACCTTTGGAAAATATAGAAACATTACAACAAAATCGTTTAAAGGTAAGTTGAAAAACAAGGAGACATTATGCACGCAATAATAAGGCAAGGGAACGGGAAATATTATATTTCGTCAGTGTTTGGATATTATAACGATGTAAAATCAGAAGATGACTATCAGCGTTATCTCGAAAGAATCCATACTCCATATTATATAATATTTAACGAAGAAAAAACAAAATTGATAAAATGGTTTAATATGCAGCCTGATACAAAATATTTGATAAATCAAGTATTGATTATAGATTCTGATAAAAGTGGGTGGATTATAAACGAACAAGATGGTACAGGTGGCGTTGAATTTCTTCCAAGAGAACTGGCAGATAAAATCATTTTAGATGGGATTGTTCCTGATGATATTATGCAACAATGCAAAAAAATCGAGGAACCCTTTACATATGAAGAGTATCGTGAGATTAAAACACAAAAAGATATTGAAGATTTTGATTGGGTAACCGGAAATTTTCACGATGCATGTATTGATGAACAAAAAATACTGGATGGAGGAGAACTGTATTTGAGGTTTACTGGGATATGGGGATGTGAAGTCGAAATTTGGTTTTGGGATGACTTGGAGTATTGTACGGAAAGCAGAAATCCAGAATATGGGGATCCGTATTGGTCATGTTCTACGTTGCGATTATACAATGGATATGTATATTTTGTAGATGATGAAATCGAGGTGAATGAAATTACAGATGGATACTGTTGGTTTAAAGCCAGACATATGAAATACCACATTATTCCGGATTAAACAAAAAGACAGAAGCGTCGTAGCGATACGGCGCTTTTTTTGTTGCCTGAAAGTGACTAACAGCGGTTTTTTGCGAAATAAGTCGGAATACATAAATTTGACTTGGATTTTACAAGATTTCCACATAAATATGATAGTAGAGTTGAAAAACCTGATTTTATAATATAGCAGAAATTAAAGAAAGCAATACATTCAAAGTGAGGAAAAGAATATGCCATCTACATACGCACATTACCGGATGGGTCAGGAAGTGCTCGAACAGGTTTCTGACCCGGCCCGCAGCATCATTATGAAACATAAACAGCTCTATGATATAGGGTTGCACGGACCGGATATTTTATTTTATTATCATCCACTGAGGACTAACCCTGTCAATGCAATCGGTTACGGACTGCATGAGCGTTCCGGAAAATATTTCTTCGGGAAGGCGGCTGAAATCATAGAGAAGGCGCATGATAAGGAAGCGGCACTTGCCTATATCTATGGATTTATCTGCCATTTTGCGCTGGATTCCACCTGCCACGGATATATTGATGAGAAAATCGCGCAAAGCGGCGTGTCACATACAGAAATTGAAGTGGAGTTTGACCGCAGCCTAATGATAGAAGATGGGAAAGACCCGGTTCGGCAAGATTTGACTAAACATATTGTCCCATCCATGGAAAATGCCGAGGTGATTGCACATTTTTTTCCGGGGGCGGAACCGAAGCAGGTAAAGAAAGCACTGAAGGGAATGATTCGGAACAATCAGTTGCTGCTCGCACCTTCCGGGTTAAAAAGAAAGATGATCTATGCCATACTTCGCTTGTCCGGAAATTACAAAGAGATGCATGGTCTGCTGGTAAATTTTAAAGCAAATCCGGCATGTAAGGATAGCACGGAAAAGCTGCATCAGATGTACGCTGTTGCCGAGAATCGTGCGGTTATGCTGATTGATGAATACGGAAAGTATATGACAAAAGAAGATACACTGAATGCGCTTTATAATTACACATTCAGCGGCAAAGAGAAGGAGGCATGGCAGTGTGAAGACAAAAATGACAAAGGCTGAAAAAAACTGGGTATTATATGACGTGGGAAATTCTGCGTTTGTTTTACTTGTATCAACAATCATGCCAATCTATTTTAACTATCTGGCAGGAAATGCAGGGCTCTCATCAGTCAATTATCTTGCATATTGGGGTTATGCTGCATCGGCGGCAACGATTATCGTAGCATTGCTTGGACCGGTGTTTGGAACATTGGCGGATACAAAAGGCTTGAAGAAACCTATTTTCACGGCGACGATGCTGATTGGCGGAATTGGCTGTCTGGCGCTTGGATTCGCCAGACAATGGATGATATTTCTGCTTATTTATATTATTGCTAAGACCGGTTTTTCAGGCAGCCTCATTTTCTATGATTCGATGCTTGGTGATGTCACAACCGAAGACCGGATGGATAATGTATCTTCACAAGGGTATGCCTGGGGCTATATCGGAAGTTGTGTGCCATTTGTATTATGCCTGGGAATTGTGCTCGGCGCAGAGAAGATTGGAATCGGTATGGAGATGGCAATGATGATTTCATTTGCAATCGTTGCAATCTGGTGGATTGGAGCGACAGTTCCCCTCCTTAAGATATATAAGCAGAAGCATTATGTAGAACGGCAGCCGGGGGCGATTCGGAATAGTTTCAGGCGACTGGGCGTCACTTTAAAAAATGTGAAAAATGAAAAGAAAATATTTTTGTTTCTGCTGGCTTTTTTCTTCTTCATCGATGGTGTTTATACGATTATTGATATGGCAACAGCCTATGGAACTGCGCTTGGGTTTGACAGTACGAAACTGCTTTTAGCACTTCTTGTCACACAGATTGTAGCATTTCCATTCGCAATCATATTCGGCAAGTTAGCCAATTGCTATAGAACAGAACGGCTCATCATGATCTGCATTGGTGCATACTTTGGCATAGCCGTATTTGCTATCTTCCTGAGGGAACAGTGGCAGTTCTGGATCCTGGCGGTTCTGGTTGGCATGTTTCAGGGCGGAATTCAGGCATTGTCCAGATCGTATTTTGCGAAGATCATTCCACCGGAAAAATCCGGGGAATATTTTGGACTGATGGATATATGCGGAAAGGGTGCGTCCTTCCTTGGCACAACCGTAATCAGTCTGATTTCGCAGGTTACCGGACACATAAATATCGGCGTTGGCTCGATATCCCTGTTCTTTGTGATTGGAATGATCATGTTCCGGATGGCAGCTGCAGAAAAATAATTCATGTGAGGATCATGTAGAGATACATGGTCCTTTTTATTATGGCAGAATAAAGTGAAACCGATGTCACCTTATATGCGACACAAAATAACGAAATGGGTGTATAATAAGCACAGTAAAGCAGCTGGTGATTATATAAAGAAAACGGCTGTCATTTGAGTAGAAATAAATACGAGGAGATTGAGCTATGAATACATATGTGATGTCTGATATCCATGGATGTTATGATGAATTTCAGCAGATGCTTGAAAAGATTCATTTTAGCAACAGAGATTTGCTGATTTGTGCCGGAGATTATGTTGATCGGGGAACAAAGAATTATGAAATGATGAGTTGGATTAGCAATGCGCCTGAGAATGTGGTTTTTGTAAGAGGAAATCATGATGAAGAGTTCCTGACAAACATCCGCATCATGAAATATGTATGTGATGAAGCAGAACTTGATGAGAATAGTATTGAAGATTCCATAACCCTGTATAAAGCAGTTCAGGAATTTGCCGAGCAGAATAATAATAAATTTTTTGATTACTATGGAACAATCGGAAAACTTATTAATGAGGAATTGGTTTCGTTCGCATTACTTTGTGACTGGGCAAAAATAGTTGAAAGAATGCCGTACTTCTATAAAACAGATATAAATAAGAGAACCTGTATCGTAGTTCATGCAGGATATATTGATAGCCTTGACAATGTTGATACAGAGGAATCCTACGAAAGTATTGAGGATTTCTACTTGTATGCCAGAGATGATGCATATATGTGTGGTGGAGTTGAGCATGGAATGATTATTGCCGGACATACACCAACAATAAAGTACGAGGAATTTCCTTACAACGATGGTAACGTGTACCGTATGTATGATGATAGCCTTGATTGTGTTTTCTATGATATAGATTGCGGATGTGCGATGGGAAGTGTACAGGAAAATGCAAAGCTGGCATGCATTAGACTGGAGGATGAGAAAATCTATTATGTAGAGATATCTGACCATATCAAAAGTAAAGAACTATATCTTGACGGAATGATGGGGTTGGTAACAGGAGATGCTCTTGGAGTCCCGGTGGAGTTTTCAAGCAGGGAGCAAATACAGGAATACCCTGTCGTAGACATGACAGGATATGGAACGTATCCGGTTCCGGCAGGTTCGTGGTCTGATGACAGCAGTATGGCGTTGGCATCCCTATCTGCTTTGCGTAGCGATGGTATTAATCTGAAAAAAGTTATGGATAATTTTGTGGCTTGGGAAGAAAATGGCAAATTCACACCGGCAGGAGAGGTGTTTGATGAGGGAACTACTTGCAGTCTCGCTATTTATAATTACAAGCAATCAGGAAATGTGGATACATGTGGTCCGGCTGGAGAAGACAGCAACGGAAATGGTTCGCTGATGCGGATACTTCCTGTGTGTATTTATTTGAAGTATTTGCAGGAGGAATGCGGATTAAAGGACGGAACATGTTTGGAAATTGTACATAAGATGTCGGCATTAACACATGCCCATTTAAGAAGCAAAATGTCATGTGGCATCTATTTTTACTGTGTGCGGGAACTTGCAAAGAGAAATAAACCACAGGAGGAATTATTACAAAATGCAGTGGATTTATCTTTTGCTTTCTATGAGAAGAATAATGACAGCAAGAAAGAATTAGAGCATTTTAGCAGAATAAGAAATATGGAGAAATTAAGAAAAATTCCGGCAGAACAGATAAACAGCGGGGGCTATGTGATAGAATCCATCGAAGCTGCTCTATGGTGCCTGCTCAATACATCGGATTTCAAAGATTGCGTGTTGAAGGCGGTAAACCTGGGATATGATACAGATACGACAGCGGCAATCGCAGGAGGATTGGCTGGAATATATTACGGATATAAGAGCATACCGGAACACTGGTTAGAAATAATTATTCGCAGGGAGTGGATAGAAGATTTGTGTAGATAGATGTCCTTTTTGTTGGACACATAATCTGCGCATAATATATGTGAAAGGTGAATTCAATCATTATGAAAATTAGGAGGACAGGATTATGTTAGGAACAGATGGAAGATTATATGATTCAGATTTTGACTATGATGGAGATGGAAAACTCAATGCTTATGAGTATTCCGTAATGGATGATGTGGTATTCGGGCATGAAGATACGGATACAAGTGAGGCGTATGAACTGGAAGACGATTTATCCTTGGCAGGATTAGATGCAACTGATCTTGAATATATGGATGCAGATGAAAGAAGAGAGGCATTGGAGGATGCCGGCTTAGATCCGGATGATTATGATTTTGACTAAAGGAGCGCATGAGCCAGATGAAAAGCCGTAAAAGGTAGAGGTAACTAAGAAGACAAAGGTTATTATTGGAATTGTGGTTGCCTTTTAAATGTTGACCGGATTTTATTGCAAAGAGAGAAGCTCCGGAATATATAGCAAATGATGGCAAAGCCAGAAGAAGGTGCTCAAAGTGGGACTATTTAAGAAAAAGAAAGTTACAAAGACATATGATAAAGAGAATAAGAAACCGGTAATCAAAGCAAGCATATGTAATGGTGAGCAGGTGGCTGGATTTAAGGATATTCATACAGGCAAGATAGAAGAGGTTATGCTGATTAAGAATCAGGCAGACCTTGACGCATTCAAGAAAATGTACGGAATAGATGGAAAGATAGAGAAGGAATATTAAACAATGTATTTAATTAAGACGATAAAAGGTGACATAACAAAAGTAACAGATGTGCATGCAATCGTAAATGCAGCAAACAACTCACTTCTTGGCGGAGGTGGTGTGGATGGTGCAATTCATAGAGCCGCAGGACCGGAACTCCTGGCGGAGTGCTATTTTAATTCCATGAAGCTAAGTTATATGAGGAGTAAGTCATGTTAGAAAAACGTATAGTATACAAGGTTCCTTCGGATGTAAAAAAACAAAGCATAGAGACATTAAAAGTGCGTAAAACGACATTGGAATATCTCCGCCAAAATGGATTCAAGACAGTTGAAGATATAATTGATAAACAACTTGAAATTCCAAGCGAGTATAGAGGAAACATTTATGCGTATCTTATGTTTGGAATTGAGGACTAGGATCGTTGAGCGAAAGGATGTGCAGAAATTGAGTTTAGGATACTGTGGTAAATGCGAATTAATAGAACAGAATGATGATTTTGCTCGATATGCATATTCCGGAGAAAACTGGAATGATGAAATGTCTCAGTCTGGAGATATTGATTTGCTTGACGGAATTATTTGTATTTCGAAGAAGTGTTTAGAAGAACCAGAGATACACATTAAGAATAGGAAAATGCCGTCAGGAAAAAGAAACATAATTGAGAAACGAATAGTTCATACTCCGTCGATTGGAAATCATATTCTGGAAAGAGCTATTGTAATAGAGAAAAAGTGTAAAAATGAATTTAAAAGAATGGCAACTAGTGAAGTTGATTGCTATTTGGCATATGTGCTTCTTATAAAGGTTTTTGAAGCATATCAGAGGGATGGAATTTTGCCAAATAAAGAAGCTTTTTTGCAATAAAATGAGGTGTTAATGTGGTAAATGAGTCGGAAACTCCGTATGATCAGCATTATGATGAGGATAATTTCTATAACAAAAAGGGGTACAATTACATAGATAGGGTTGCTTCTGTGTGCAGCTAAGAATGATGAGGTGGTAGAGTATGCTATGAGCAGAACTATGTCACCGATGTTGGTATCACAGTATCAGCTACAGTTACCAGATAAGGCAGTTCTTGAAAAGAAATTGCAACAACTGGTTAATATTCCACAGATTGAGGATTAAGAGAAATTTATAAAATAATAAGTTAAGAAGCCGTTAGGCTTCTTTTAGTTTTGCTTATGGGTTTGAAGTGTTGGAAATTTATAGACATTTTCTTATCGTGAAGCTATAATATTAAAATCATATAGAACAGATAGACATTGATTTTAGGATGTGATACAAATGAAAAAGCTAAAAAAGAGATTCATTGTTCCGGCAGTGGTATTTATATTGGGTATGTGTGCGTTAATCGGCGCTATATATGTAGTCGGCGAGAGTCAGGAACAGCAGAACAGGACAAATGCAAAGCTCAATGCGATGACATATACGGAGCGTATATATGGCGAGCTTATGGAGGGAATAGGAGTTACCGATACCTTAAAGCAGGTTGTCATAAGTGGTGATGGAAATATAAATAGGTTTTATGATATTGCAGCAAATATGATGGACGATTCGATTCAGAGTATACAGATAGCACCGAATGGAGTTGTGACTGAAATATATCCGGAGGAGGGGAATGTATCCGGCAAGATAGATCTGATAAATGATAGTGACAGGGGAGAGATTTCGCGCTATGCGAGGGATAATGACACTGTAATTATGCAGGGAACGTTTGAGCTGAAGCAGGGCGGATATGGTATAGCAGTGCGCAATCCGGTTTATTTGAAGAATGAAAATGGTCAGAAGAGCTTTTGGGGCTTCACAATTGTTATACTGAAGGTTCCGGAAATTTTTTCTGATTCTGTGGAGGCTCTTTCCGATTTTGGATATAAGTACAGTCTGCAGAAGTGTGCTTCGCCGTGGGATGATACGTATGAGTGGGTTTACGGTTCAAAGGAAGAGTTGAACGATTCGGTGATATATGACTTCGACGTGTATGGAGACAAGTGGAGGCTTGAGATTTTACCCAAGAGTGGGTTTCACAATAATAACTACCTGATATACATGTTTATTGGAGGTGTAATTATAGTCCTGCTTTTGACAGGGCTTACAGCAGCGTTGATTTCAATCAATGAGAACAAGAAGAATTTCAAGAGACTTGCTGTGACTGATGCACTGACCGGTATCTACAACAGGCACGGCTTTGATGAGCAGGTTGAGCTATATATGAGGCAGAACCCGCAAAAGCACTGTGTTATGGCGATGCTTGATATTGATGATTTCAAGCTGGTCAACGATATGTATGGACATGCGGCAGGTGATGGTGCACTGCAGAAGCTTGCAGAGAGCATGAAGCAATATTTTTCAAAGGATGCCATACTCGGCAGAAACGGGGGCGATGAGTTTAGCATTTTCATGCCGGATTGCACGGTTGCGGAGGCTAAGCCTTTTCTTAAGAAGTTTACAGAAGAAACCAAGAAATTTTATTGTAAAGGTGAAGCGCATACATTTAGCATTTCAATGGGCTTTGCGGAGTATCCTGTTTTGGCTGATGACCGTTCACAGCTCATGCGGTGTGCGGATATGGCACTTTATGGGGTGAAAATGCATGGAAAGAACGGCTGCATGGCATACCGTAAGGGTGAGCAGGTAAAGAGCCGCGCAAAGCTTGGATTTGCCGTTAAGGATATTATTGATAATTTGCCTGGAGCTTTCATTGTTTACAGAGCAGATAAAGAAAATGATGAGATTCTGCTTGCAAACAGTGAGCTGCTTCGGCTTACAGGCTGTAAAAATATGGACGAGCTGCTTGCATATACAGGTAAGAGCTTCTGCAATCTGATACGCCCGGATGAACAGGAAAACTGTCAAAAAAGCATATGGTCGCAGATTAACGGAGGACACTCAAATGATTATATTTTCTTTCATATGCAAAAAGCAGACGGCACATATATTTCAGTGCTCGACCATGGCAGGATAGTGGATTCAGTGCACAATGGCAGAGTATTTTATGTGATGATTATGGACTTAAAGTCACTGCAGAGGCACTATGGAGACCGCCTGGAGCTGGTGGAGAAGTGAGACTATGAAGAAAAGTCTGTAAATAATAATCTTCTATGATAATGATTGAGCTG
>OLJB01000817.1_pt1 | contig 17486 bp, 15 predicted proteins | sample 1601391 | NCBI WGS metagenome assembly OLJB01 (sample SAMN01915215, study PRJEB22387) | human gut metagenome | isolation source: stool | host: Homo sapiens | place: USA | reverse complement strand
GATTTGAATCTATGCCCAATTAACAACCGTCAGGGAATTGTAATTGATGGTGAAGGTTCAAAGGTTATTTGCAAAGACTAATTTTAAAAATCCTTTTTTTGAAACTGGAAAATCGGAAGCTGAGGAGATAGACTATTGAGAACATATGAGAATAAAGACGAGCTTAAAAACGAGATAAATAAAAGCTTTGCAAAGTATATTTCAGAATTTAATGATATTCCGGAGCATTTAAAAGATAAGAGAATTGATGAGGTCGATCGAACTCCGGCAGAAAATCTTGCTTATCAGCTTGGCGAATTATATCAATGGTTCACAGATACATATGCTCAGCTGTCACTGCAAGAATTGAAAGACAGATTGAATGAGAATATCAACTCTATTTATGTAATGATTGATTCTCTGAGTGAGGAAGAATTATTTAAACCACATATGAGAAAATGGGCTGACGAAGCAACTAAAACAGCTGTCTGGGAAGTATACAAATTCATACATGTTAATACAGTTGCTCCGTTCGGAACCTTTAGAACCAAGATTAGAAAATGGAAAAAGATTGCACTATAACTTCAAGTTTGTAAAACTGATGGAATAAAAAAATGTAGAGCTGGGAGCATTAGCTTACGGCTTTTTAAGTTAAAGCAAATAGAAGTAAATAATGGTCAAAAAACAATCGACATCCGACCTCGTACACGTTATAATATAAGTAATCTAATAAGAAAACAGGCCTGACGAAGTATCGCTCAGATTAGATTAAAAATTCTAGTCTGGGCGATTTTTTTCGTTCAGGGAAAAGGAGGAAATGTCATTGACAGAAAAGACGGATATCAGAGATTCGGATGAAAAAGTAGTTGAAATTGAAATGGAGCGACTGGGCTATAAGAAAATTCCTGTGATTATCCGCATGATGCAGGATGATGAAGCTGTAGTAACTATGGTGGATTCCAATTTACAGAGAGAGCAGATTAGTGTTACAGCAATGGAATAACTTTGGGATAGCAGTTGCTATTCTGGTGATAAGCTATTTAATAAGTATGAAATTTATCCGGGAGTAGAAAGCAATGCCGATATTAACCAGACCATCAAGTCTTCTTGAGCGCTCCGGTTCTAAATCGTGAAGAGCACGATTGACACAGCGGCCTACAGTTTCCCAGTCCAGCCCCCTCCAAGTGGTTGGTCTGCTGGAATGTTTGTCATAAGCAGGACATGACTTGTGACAGAAAGGGCAGTCATTCTCATGCCATTTATTAGGTCTGGCTTTGATACGGATGTGTTTCACGCCATCCTCATCAGAGTAAAGATTAAAATTTTCTATCAAGAGAATAAAGTATTGACAAAATTTTGTGGGGTGGGGTAGAATGATGGTAAGAAATCTTAAAACATAACGCATTGGTGCCTTTCGCAGAAAGGAGAAAAATAAACATGAAAAAGAGAAAGAACTTGGAAAAAAAGTTAGTAACAATGTTAGTGTCTGTAGGCTTTTTTGCAGTTTTGATTACAGTCTTGAATTTAATGGCATTACAAGCTATTCGAGGAAAGAATAATGTGCTTATAGAACAGTTTGAACAATATGAAGAAGCAGTGGAAAATAATGATACCGCGGTTTTTGAAACAGCAAAAGGAGAAGTGGCAGAAGCCATCAGACATAGCAACTACAGAATAAATGGAAGCATCATTTTTGATCTTGCACTTGTGGTAGCTGATATTATTGTAATCGTACTTCTTTCGATTGTTATTAATAAGTCCATTGTTCGTCCAGCAAAAAGAGCAAAGAATGATTTGGATGATATCATTTTAGGTATAGAATCAGGACAGGGTAATCTTACGTTAAGAGTATTTGATGAAACCAGTGATGAAATTGGTCAGCTTGCAAATGGTGTCAACCATTTTATTGAAATATTACAAAATCTTATGGTAAAGATTCAGAGTGTATCAAAAGATATGAAAAAATCTTCCTATCTTGTACAAAATGAGGCGGAATCTTCAAATATGAGTGCATCCAATGTGAGTGCAACATCGGAAGAACTTGCAGCATCCATGGAAGAGGTATCTGCTTCTCTATATGATTTAGCCCAAGGATGTAATAATCTGCTAGAGAAAATGGCAGGCATGAATGAGGATGCTAAGAACTCTGCAATGAAGTTGCAGGAAGTGAAGCTTACTGCAGAAAATAGCTATAAAGAAGCGATTGCATCAAAAGAAAAAACAGTAGAAACATTTGATGGCATTCAAAAGGATGTCGCGGAGGCAGTAGAAGCATCTAAGTCTGTAAATGAAATTGCAAAACTTACAGAAAATATCTTAAATATCGCAGCACAGACAAATCTTCTAGCACTTAATGCATCGATTGAAGCAGCAAGAGCAGGGGAAGCAGGCAGGGGCTTTGCCGTTGTTGCAGATGAAATCAGACAGCTTGCAGATAGTTCACGTGAGACAGCAAACAATATTCAGGAAATCAGTGGAAAAGTTATTGAGGCAGTAAACAATCTGTCTGGAAATGCAACGGAAATGATTCGTTTTGTAGATGAAAAGGTAGCACCTGATTATGACAACTTTGTAAAAATTATTGGAAATTATGATGCTGATTCTGATCAGGCAAGTAATACATTTAACGAGTTTGCAGTTAAGTCAAAAGATAGCTTAGGTACAATGAATGATATGAATGAAGGTATCAATAACATTTCTATAGCGATTGAAGAATCTGCAAAAGGTGTTACAAACGTAGCACAAGAGATATCACAACTTGTAACAGCAATTTCAGCAATTACAGTGCAGGCGGGCGAAAATAAGAACCTTTCGGAAGATTTATCGGATGAAGTAGCAAAATTTGAAAAAGTTTAACTAACAGATTTTTATTATTCATTTAGATCATCTCCTTTAGAGGGAGTCTGCTGAACACCAGGATGATTATGAGCGAGGGCTGACAGTAGCAGACAGGAGGTAAAAAGTGGCAACAAGATTTCTTCGCTATGACAGCGACCCTATATTGAGAAAAAAATGTAAAGCTGCCCTTGAAAATTTCGACCGCTTCCAGATTTTCTTTCAGTTCATCGGCAACGGTGGTCTGGGGCGCACTCTCGCTGTCTTTTTTGTGGGTTTCCCGAATATCCTGGATAATGAGATTGAGGTCATCAAGAAGCTGTTCCCAGCCGACAAGTTTCATAAAATATGCTATCTTTTCGATAGGCGATGAAGTATAATGAAGATGACAACAAAATTGGAATTCTAGGCTTGCAGAGGTGGATAATAAAAACTATTTACAATTACGTAACAATGTGTTAGTATGACTAACAAAAAAAGAAAGACACATGAAGTGAAAGGTGAGGAGATCCCGTAATCTTCGATATATCCTTTTTGCGGTGTGACGTTGCTTTCTCGGTGCGAGTTTGTCGGCTTCAAGCCATTCATCAATGATGCATGCCGGATGGAACATACAATCAGCGAAGAATCTTTCCAGAAGATTCAGGAACTGGTGAAGAAGATAAAAAAGAAGATTCATCAAAGGAACAAATGGAAAAACAATGGCAATGCCATTAAGTCAGTTGTTCGAAGTTTTGTTCGATAGCTCAGTTGTTGTCAAATATCCGATATTTTGAACTCAAAAAGCCAAAAACAGGTATGCCAAAAAGACAGATGCTGTCCATCTGCCAAAAAGAAGGATATTCAGTTGCAGAACTTACCGATATCCAAAATGAATTGCGCTGATTCCACGGAGAGGCCGTTGAAACTGCCGGAACCTGTCTTTCACTGCGTGGACATATTTCATCATCAGCCGGATAATATCGATGTGCCTTCCAGAATCCCTGCGCATGAAGAACTTTCTGGCTGTTTTTAATGCTGAAGAAAAGTCAAGTTCATAGAGATACTTGTTGCTGCCATCCCGTTTCTTTTTCAGGTTTTCTTCTGCCGCTTCGTTTGCGATAAAAATGCCGAAATTGCATTGGAACAATTGGTGCCTGACACAATAAACTTGCAATAGGCTGCTTTTTTCTGTTGAGCAAGAAGTATCTTTTAATTCATATTTAGGTGGTTTGTCAATAGCAATAATATTTAATGCATAATCTGATTTAAGAGTGAATTTCAAATTTTAGATTTTCAATAATCATGGGATAAAAATAACAGGGAGGATTATAGTTTTCGGAATAAAGCCGATATATAATATTAGAAACAATAAATAATAAAGAACGGATTCAGAGAAGGAGGACAAAGGATATGTCAATGAATGTGAATACAACGGGTACTGTTTATGGAAGTTATCAGAATACCTACAAGGCAGGTACAGTAGATAAGAAAAAAGAAACAGCGAAAACAACAGAAAATGATAAGGTCAAGAAAAATGTGACAGAAAGTATAGCCGAAAAAAATCTAAGTAAAGAGGCACAAAAAATGCTTAAAGATATGCGTGGCTCAAGAACAGATATGGACTTTATGGTTGCAGATTTTGAAAATGGTGATAATGCTAAAGATATTTTAGCACAAAGTGATAAAGAGTTTACGGTTATTTTCTCAAAGGAAGAAATGGAGAAGATGGCATCCGATCCCAAATATTATGCTGAAAAGATGCATAGTATTGAAGGTGCTTTGCGTATGTCGGATGAAATCAATGCTCAGTTTGGATTTGAAAGAGCATTTGGTAAGACAAACGGAATAGAAAACAGTGCAGATACTGATACAAAAATAACAAAGTTTGGTATTTCTTTTAATAGTGATGGAACTACAACATTCTTTGCTCAATTAGAAAAAACATCAGCTAGTCAGAAAGAATATCTTGAAAAAATTCAGGAAAAGAAAGCTGCGGAGAAGAAAGAGGCGAAGAAAAAGGAACAATTAAAGCAAATTGAAGTAAAAAAAGCTACTGTTCAAGCAAATTCAAAAGATGAACTTTTGGATAAAATTAAAAATATTGAATGGAATTCTATCAAACCAGAGGATAATAAAATCGGTGGAAGATTTGATTTTTCAATTTAGTATATTTAGATGGGGATGATTACATAAAGTATGGAGATAGATTCATTATGAGAAAACGTTTTTTTTCTATTATTGTATGTGTTGTCATGCTTTTTACAATGAATGTCACAGCTTTTGCGGCAGAAACTCAGGAAAATTATTCGGAGACGGAGAAAACAATGACATTTGAAATAACTCCGACAGCATTAACTTCTGGATCATCACGACATTCTGTTGGAATGTTAAATTCCTTTTTTGGAACAAATGATACAGTGGCAACTTCCGCTCTTGGTTCTTTTACAATCAGCAGCACATCTGTTCCGTCAGGCTCCACAATCAGTAAAATAGTGGTTACATCCACAAAAAGTAGTGGAAGTAGTGGAAACATCGAATTATTTGTTGCTAAAGATGAGGATAATGGAGATGGCACATTTGACAGATATACAGACAGCAAAAGTTGGAATAGTTCTCTTACTTTTGCAGATTTTGGCAATTATAATTTAAGCCCTGTTGGAAATTATTATGTTCAATTTGAATCTACAAGGTATTCAACGGGAACTGTTGCAGCAGCAACATTAAAAAATATTTATGTCACAGTATACTATCATTAAAATTTTATAATCCCCATTCTAAACAAGCAAAGATGTTGTTATTCAGTTAGCAGCATCTTTGCTTTTAATTGTATAATTGATATGACTATTGAGTTAGAATGACATTGATAGCGATAGAAAGCTATATATTACAGAAGCAGACTTTGATAAAAAAGCATTTGAGAGATTATATAAATTGAATATTATATAATCAGAGGTATATAGAACATGCACAGAGACACTATATTTCAATATGAAACAATGGTGCCTGACACAATAAAAACGCATAGCCAAACTTCGCTCGGTATAACTGCCTGATTGTGTCGAAATTCGTATTTTATCAATTATATCTGATAAAACTGGATTTGCGGTATTGAAAATCAGTTATAGCCGTGGTACCATATAGACAGTTTCAGAAGGGAGGCTGGTCTACATGATTAAACGAGAAATTTATATGAGCCGTATCCGTCCTTTTATCGGAAATGAGCTGATAAAGGTTCTGACAGGGATTCGCCGTAGTGGAAAATCTGTCATGCTGAGCCTGATCCAAGAGGAACTTGCCCAAAACGGGGTCCAACCAGAACAGTTTATTTCCCTGAATTTTGAGAACATGAGCAATGCACACCTTTGTACGGCTGTTGCATTGCATGATGAAATCCTTCGCAGAACAAAAGAAATCAGCGGCAAGGTTTATCTGTTCTTCGACGAAATCCAAGAGGTGGCTGATTGGGAAAAATGTATCAACTCTTTCCGGGTGGAGCTGGATTGTGATATATACATTACCGGTTCCAACGCCAAGCTGCTTTCCGGTGAGCTTGCCACTTATCTTGCCGGACGGTATGTGGAGTTCGTGATTTACCCGTTTTCATTCAGAGAGTTTATGGAGCTGTATCACACCGTTTACGAAGGTGCAGACGAAAGACAATGCTTTACAAAATATCTGACGCTGGGAGGAATGCCCTATTTGAGCAACCTTCGCTACGACGATGCCGCCAGTCGTCAGTATTTGCGGGACTTGTTCAACTCCGTAGAGCTGAAAGATATTATCAAGCGAAACAATATCCGTGATGTGGATATGCTGGAGAGAATTATTGCTTATATAACTTCCAACATCGGCACTACCTTTTCTTCCACAGCCATTTCCAAGTATCTGAAAAGTGAAGGGCGCTCCGTTTCACCAGAAACGGTACTGAACTACATCAAAGCCTGCACGGACGCATTCCTGTTTTATCAGGTGAAGCGCCAAGACCTCCAGGGAAAGAAAATCCTGACCGTCAACGAGAAATACTATGTTGCAGATCATGGTGTCCGGGAAGCCGTGTACGGTGGCAACATGAAGGACATTAACCTTGTCCTTGAAAATGTTGTCTACATGGAGCTGCTGCGCCGTGGTTATTCTGTGACTGTTGGGAAAGTCTCTGACAAGGAGATTGACTTCGTATGTGAAGATCATGGGAAAAAGCTGTATGTTCAGGTTTCCTATCTACTTGCCTCGGAGGAAACCATCCAGCGTGAGTTTGGGGCGTTTGCCGGTGTTCGTGACAATTTCCCGAAATACGTTGTAACGATGGACGAACTGGATATGAGCCGAGATGGAATCAAACACCGCAATATTCGTGACTTCCTGCTGGCAGAGGAATGGAACTGAAATGTTCTTCTTTCACCAGAAGATATGCAGAAGTTCTTCCAATGCCGAGAATGAAAAAACAATGGTGCCTGACACAATAAATATTATGATATGTCTGTATTTAACCGCTGTATAGAAACCGGGAATGTTCTCTTAATACTGGAATGTTGGCAGGATGTCCACCCGGCGCTTGTCAGTATCCCAGTGAAATGGGAATACAGCTCGCCGTATGGACTTTTGTATGCTCTGAATCCGCCGGATGATGTTATGCAGTTTGAAAACAATGGTGCCTGACACAATAAATATTGTATAAATGTCAATGCTGTTGTGGTACATGTTGTATTCTGCGTAAATGGTATTCATGTTGTGTCTCCTTTAAACCAATAAAAATATAGAAGCATTTCAATCAGTTCACAATGTCACTTTTATTTTGTGTTATACTGTTTTATATAATTTTCTTGCCCTTGTTTTTGCCCTTATCAGAGTTCGTAAACACTGGTGGGACGATATAACGCAAGGGAAACAATAAGGGAAAGCTCACCTGCGATAAACTTTGTGTTTTCAAGGGATTGAGAGATATTTGATAATAAAATATAACAGTTATTAAATCCCTTGGAATATATGAAATCTCAATTCCAGTTTGCAGAACTAATAGAGAAGTAACATATAAAACAATAAATATGGTCAAAAAATCATCGACATCCGACCTACAGCACGTTATAATATAGTTAATCTAATAAGAAAACCAAGTGATCATTGTTACGAAGCTGAATCGTAATGGTGGCCAACTGAGTGAACTCGATGGAACGGAATGGTTATATCCTCCGGGTGCTCCGAGCACCGGACGAGCACCGAAAGGTGCTTTACAGAGATGAAAACAGGCCTGACGAAGCATCACTCAGATTAGATTAAAAATTCTAGTCTGGGTGATTTTTTTCGTTCAGGGAAAAGGAGAAAATGTCATTGACAGAAAAGACGGATAACAGAGATTCGGATGAAAAATTAGTTGAAATTGAAATGGAGCTGTTAAGATATTTTACGAAGATTCCAATGGCAGATCAGTTTGTACATCCAGATCCTCGAAGATAATGGTACACGGCTTAATGAAATTATCACAAAACACCTTGATGATGATATCTGGGAGCTTCGTCCAGGCAATAACTGTGTTTTATATTTTATATCAAAATCTTACACATCGAAAAACGGAAAGCAAGAAGAGAACCATAGCTTTCTTCTACTGTCCAGGTATCACATCCCCAGCAGATTTTATCAATCTGGTCCATTTCAATCAACTGATGCAACACCCGGTTTGAAACGGTGTATGATAGAATCGAAATCCAGGTCAGATCCAGATAAAGATTCGGATATTTTTATCAATCGGCAAGCTGCAGAGGAAGTTATCTATAGACAAGTCAGGATTATCACGTTAAGATATAGAAAAAGTAAGTAATATGAAAGAAGAAAACAGAATATGTAAAGGAGAAAATGAATGGAATACTCTGCAATTATTCATGATATGGACAAAAGATTCTGCTATGCAATAGATAAGGATTTATTTGTGATACGCATCCAGGTAAAAAGAGATGATATAAAGGAAATAATTCTTCATTATGAGGATAAGTATATACCAATGGAATGGAAGGATACACGAAAGACAATTCCAATGAAGAAGGTTGCCACCTCACAGTTTCAGGATTATTATGAAGCACAGATCCAGATGCATCTGATATGTCTCCGTTATTTTTTTGAATTTACGGATATGCAGGGGGAAAAAGTATATTACGGCAATTATGAGTTTAGTAAGGAATGTATTACAAACAGGGACAGAATGTTTGACTGCCCGCAGAATCTACGGGAGGAAGAAATGTTTGTGGTGCCAAAGTGGGCAGAAAATAAGGTCGTATATCAGATTTTTCCGTCCCGCTTTGCATCATCACAGCCGGTAGACAAGGAAGTATGGTATAAAGCACCAGTTACGTCTATGGATAATCTGCATGGTGATCTCAGAGGAATTATAGAACATCTGGATTATGTCCATAGTCTTGGAATTGATGTTTTATATATGACACCAATCTTTAAATCAAATTCAAGCCATAAATACGATACCATTGATTATTATCAGATAGATCCCTCATTCGGAACAGCAGAGGATCTTAAAGAGCTGGTACAAAAAGCGCATGAATATGGAATGAAAGTGGTTATGGATGCGGTGTTTAACCATACAGGAAAGGAATTTTTTGCATTTGAAGATATTTTGGAAAAGGGAAATAAGTCTAAATATCTGGACTGGTATTTTATTGATGAATTTCCACTTAAAAGTGAAAGGGGAGAGATTCCAAACTTCAAATGTTTTGGTTATTATGGTGGAATGCCAAAATTAAATCTGAAAAATCCTGAAGTTGAAAAATTTATTACAGATGTTGCATGCTATTGGATCAGGGAATGCGATATAGACGGATGGAGAATGGATGTAGGAGATGAAATCAGCCATTTTTTCTGGAAGAATTTTAGAAAAGCAGTTAAGGCAGTAAAGAAAGATATGCTGATAATTGGAGAAATCTGGCATTATGCAGGAGATTTTCTTGAAGGAGATGAATGGGATACGGTCATGAATTATCCGTTTTATCTGAATATGATAGATCTGCTTGCAGATGAAAAGATTACGGTCAGCCAGTTTATACAGAATCTTGGATATTTGAAAGGACGCTTAAATAAGAAATGTTATCCTCTTATGTGGAATCTGATAGACAGCCATGATACAGCAAGATTTTTACATTTATGTAAGAATAATAAGAAAAAGCAGCATTTGGCAGCAGCTTTTCAATTGTTATTGCCGGGAATGCCAATGATTTATTATGGAGATGAGTATGCGATGCCGGGAGCAAACGATCCGGATTGCAGACGTGGCATGTACTGGGATGAAGAATACCAGGATAAAGAGATGTTTGAATGGTATAAACAGCTGTTACAGGTTCGAAAAAAATATAAATGTATCGTAGAAGGTGAATTGATTGAGGCAATCACAAGGGATGAGGAAGAAACCATTGTTCTGATTAGAAAAAATAGTGAAGAGACCATGGCATTGATTTTTAACTGCAGCAGCAGTGAGAAGAGATTTAATGAGTATGAGGGAAAATATAATTTGCTTGAAGAAGAACTGTTTGACGGAAAAGTTGAGGGACTTGATGCCGCAGTAATAGTGCTTTAAAATAGTTACAGAGGAAGAAGATCATGTCAAAAGATGAATATTTAATTACAGATGCTCCCCTTAAAGCACTGACTGTTTTTGCAATGCCAATGATTTTCGGAAGCTTTTTTCAACAGGTCTACAATATGGCTGATTCAATCATTGTGGGTCAGTTTGTTGGATCTTCTGCCCTTGCGGCTGTTGGTGCCTGTGCTGCCCTTACGAATGTATTCATTTGTATAGCACTTGGTGCAGGTGTAGGTGCAGGTGTACTTGTGAGCCGTTATTTTGGTGCCAGAGATTATAGTAAAATGAAAACAATCGTATCAACATCATTGATTAGTTTTCTGGTTCTTAGCATACTTCTGGGAGTTACTGGCTTTTGTTTTTCACGTTCCATGATGGGCTTATTACAGACACCCGCTGATATACTGGAGGAAGCAGTACTATATCTTCGTGTTTATTTTGTGGGATTTCCGTTTCTGTTTATGTACAACATTCTTTCAACGATGTTTACTTCAATCGGTGAATCAAAGATTCCATTATGCCTTTTGATTTTTTCTTCTGTTCTGAATATTATGATGGATCTTTGGATGGTAGCAGGCCTTGGTCTGGGTGTGTTCGGTGCAGCCCTAGCCACGCTTATTGCACAAGGCATTTCGGCAGTATTTTCGTTTTTAATCTTTTTATACCGGATACGCCAGTATAAGAGTCCGGCTCGCTGGTTTGACGGGAGGGAATTACATTCCATGCTCCGCATTGCTGTACCGTCGGTTCTCCAGCAGTCAACAGTGTCAATTGGTATGATGATTGTACAGGCGGTTGTAAATCCGTTTGGTACACAGGCTCTTGCAGGTTATGCGGCAACGATGAGGGTAGAGAATGTTTTTTCACTGATATTTGTGTCCATAGGCAATGCAGTCTCGCCGTATGTTTCCCAGAATCTTGGCGCAAAGAAAATCGGGCGTATCAAAAAAGGATACCACGCTGCACTGGTGTTAGATTTATGTTTTGCAGTCCTTGCTTTTATAGTCATTGAAACACTGCATACACAGATTTCCTCATTATTTCTGGGTAAAGATGGAACAGCGCTGGCATATCAGGTGTCTGGAGATTATATGAGATGGCTCGGCTTCTTTTTCATTTTCATGGGTATCAAGATGGCAACAGACGGAGTTCTTCGGGGACTTGGAATCATGCGTCCATTTCTCATTGCAAATATGGTAAATCTTGCAATTCGTCTGTCAGTTGCTTTGATACTCGCACCGCGTTTTGGCATTGCATTTGTCTGGCTTGCTGTACCGGCTGGCTGGCTTGCAAATTTTCTGATTTCTTATGTGGCACTCAGAAAATCATGGCCAGACGATAAGATGGCTTTTGCTGCTATAGAAGATGGTGCAGCCGTTTTTATAGAAAAATACTGTAAATAGCTGTCTTTAAAAATGACGAAAAACCAAAGCAGGAAGTGTTAAATTTTATCAAAAAAATAGAATTTGAAAATTAAAGCTGAAAAGTCGTTGACTTTTGAAAAAATTCTGATATAACAAGGTCTAGAAAAAATTAAAATAAAGAGAAAGGAAATAAGAATCAATGTTTTCACAAAAAGATAAAATGAAAAGTAAATTAGAAAACATGCATCTGCAGGAAAGGATAAACTATGGCTACAGAAAAGTCATTATTATGATGTTAATTTCAGGCTTGCTTTCTATAGTGGTCATAGGTGTTTTATTTGCTAATATGGTACATTATATAGAAAATGTTACTGTAGCAGATCAGGCAGTAAAAATATGTAGAATTAATGTGAATGCGGCAGCAAGAAATATCAGGGAAATGGCATTAGATGATGATACTTCTTCATATGCCGGTTATGAGAAAACAGTAGAAAAGCTGCTGAAAGAAGTTGATTCTGAACTGAAAAATTTAAAGGGAACCGGAATTATTCCTGACTCAGATTATGAGGAATATTCATCAGCCCTTTCGGATTGGGGAAACATTGGTTATTCTATTATAGAAAAAATTAAAAGTGGTGATAAGGAAAAAGCAGTTGATGAAATCATGAATGATTGCACACCTGCATTAAATAAAGCGGTGGAAATCGCAATAAGATTAGATGATGTGACAGACCAGGAGAGCAGCAGGGCTTCCAGAACTACATTTACTTTTGCTATAGCAGGAATTGTATGTATTATAGTGTGTTTATTTTTGGCATGGATACTGACAAAGAAAACAGGTAAAAAAGTCCTGGATACAATTCTTGAACCTTTACGGGCAGTTGAGGATGTCGCAAAGGAACTGACAGAAGGAAATTTACACAGTACACTGGATTATCGTTCAGAAGATGAGATTGGAAGACTGGCACACAGTATGCGTAAATCAATCCGTATCCTGGGAAGCTATGTAGACGATATTGACCGTGCAATGAAATTGTTTGCAGCAGGAAATTTTGATGTTAAACCGGAAGTAGAGTGGCGGGGAGATTTTGTCGGAATTTTAAATTCTTTTATGCAATTTGAAGAAAGTATAGGAGAAACGATTAGAGGAATTCAAAATGTTTCCAATGAAGTTTCAAGTGCAGCAGACCAGGTAGCATCAAGTTCTAATGATCTTGCAGATGGAGCTACAAATCAGGCGGCAGTAGTAGAGGAACTGACAGCAACAGTTGCAGGTGTATCTGAACAGGTAGAAAATAATTCAAAATCTGCAAAAGAAATTAGTGGAAGGGTGGATGAGCTTGGAAATGCCATTTTAGAAAGTAATGGTAAGATGCATGAGATGGTTGATTCCATGCATGAAATTAATGAAGCATCAAAAGAAATTGACAAAATTATTGCAACAATTAATGAAATTGCTTCCCAGACAAATCTGCTTGCATTGAATGCTTCTATCGAAGCAGCAAGGGCAGGAGAAGCCGGAAAAGGATTTGCAGTTGTAGCAAATCAGGTAAATTCGTTAGCGGACCAGAGTGCCCAGGCAGCGAAAGAATCTGCAATGTTGATTGAAACCTCTGTGAAGGCAGTAGAAAAGGGTATGGTGATTGCAGGACAGACTGCGGCGCAATTGGAAGATGTTGCAGAGAACTCTAAAATAATTACAGAAGAAGTTACAAATATTGCGGAAACGTTAGAAACACAGACAACAGAAATCCGGCAGATTAATGAAGGAATTGAACAAATTAATGATGTTGTACAGACCAATTCTGCAACATCTGAGGAATGTGCAGCTGCCAGCCAGGAGATGAGCAGCGAATCAGAAAATCTGCGTGAAATGATTCGTAAATTTAAATTGGCAGAATCAGAAAAAACAGTATAATACGATAATGATTTCCAGCTATAATTTCTAACACAGAATAGAAAGTTTATCAGTATAAAAGTTTTGTAAGAAAGGCACTTATACTATGGATACAAACATACGCAGACTGCTCAAGGAAATAGGAGCAGAGGATTTAATAGAAGTATTTGCACCATGTATGGATGACTATCTTTATATTATAGATTTACAGAAAAATACCCTTATCATTTCACAGGAAGCGGTGAAGCGTTTTAAGATGCCGGGCAATTCATTTGATAATGCTGCCGACAGTGTCCGCTATTTTGTATATGAAGAAGACCGTCCGATGATTAGGGAACATTTACAGCGGATTGCGGATGGAAACGAAAAAAATCACAATCTGCATTACAGATGGCTTGATAAAGAAGGGATGCCGGTATGGATTAACTGCCGTGGAAAGATAATCCATGATAAAGATGGAAAACCTCATTATCTTATAGGCTGTGTAAACGAAATTGGAAATATACAGCGGGCAGATAATATCAGCGGACTTTTGGGTGAAAGAGAAATGCATTCCTTTGTTTCTTCCCATATAAAAGACAGCTCGTCAGTATTTTTAATACATATAGGGATTGATGGATTTAATGCGATTAATGGTACATTAGGCGTAGATTATGGAAATTATGTGTTGAAAAGTGTTGCTGACGGTATCAAGGAATGTCTTTCTGATAACCAGCAGCTGTACCATCTTGTTGCAGATGAGTATATGATTGTTGATCTGGAAAGCCATACAAGAGATGATGTTATGCTATTGCAGAAGGAAATATGTAAAAAAATAGAAGATTTTATTATTTCTGAAAAATATAAGGTGGTTTTTACAGTATCTACCGGAATTATCCATGCAACGAAGCTCTTAAAATATTATGACGAGTATCGTAAAATAGCGGTTTTCTCTTTAAAACAGGCAAAGTCCATGGGAGGAAACGGAGTATATTTTTTTGAAAAAGAAGATTATAAGTTATTTTTAAAAAAAGAGAAAATAAAAAGTGCACTTCGAGGTGCCGTGACAAATGAATTTGAAGGATTTGAAGTATACTATCAGCCGATTATAGATTGTTCCTCGGGAAATATAATTGGTGCGGAAGCGCTTATGAGGTTTTCCATGTATTCAGGTGGAAAAAAAGAAAGTATCTCGCCTGTGGAATTTATACCATTACTGGAAGAAACCGGGCTTATTATTCCGGCTGGAAGATTTGTATTAAATGAAGCTGCGGCAATGTGCCATGAAATGCGGCAGTATATACCGGGATTTAAGGTTAATGTAAATATATCTTATATTCAGATGATGAAAAGTGATATCTGGAAGGACATACTTTCGTCTATAGAACAATATAATCTTCCGCCGGAGAGCCTGTGTGCGGAACTGACAGAAAGCGGATATACGGATATGACACCGTATTTTTATACGCTTCGGAAGAAATTCGAAGAGAAAAAAATACAGTTTATTCTGGATGATTTTGGCACAGGTTTTTCAAATCTACATTGTATTGTAAACATGAATCCTAATTATGTGAAACTGGATAATCATTTTACAGCAAAAGCTATGAGTCAAACAAGGGACTTTGAGCTGTTAAAAAAAATAGTTGAACTGGTACATAGTATAGATATCAAAATATGTATAGAAGGTGTAGAAAAAGAAGAGTGGTATCAAAAGCTGAAAGAAATACATGCTGATTATCTGCAGGGCTATCTTTTTGGCAGACCATGTGATAAAAATCAGTTTTTAAATCAGTTCATATGTAAAGGTATCAACTAGCAAACTTTCTTAATTTTCATTTCTATTTTGGAAAAGGCTTCTTGAAGGAAAATTCTACCTGTGATAAAATAAAATTAATTATACTTACAGGGAAAGTAAGTACCCGGCTGCAGGACATATCCAGGGAACTGCCAGTATAGTGGCAGGTTTTTACGGTTTGCTCCTGCTATTTAGTGAAAAATAAAAAATCATGGAGGATTTTTACAATGGAAGAAGCAAAGCAGAACATCAAACAAAAGAAGGATTCTTACAATCTGAGAATTGTGACGGCTGTACTGGTATTAACAGTGTTGGTTTTAGGGGAATTATATGTGATGATTAACTATCCGTCCAATTATGTGGCATTGATTGTACTTACAGTTGTAGCACTGGCTGATATTTATATTCTGATTGCCAGTGCAATCCAGAAAAATTATAAGAAAGAGATTGACCAGTACGAACAGTATGATAATCTGTTTAAGTCAGAAAAAGCTTCTTATCTTGTAACCCGCAAATCCTTTGAAGATATTGCGGATCAGCTTGATCGTATCGAAGAGGCAGCCGGTTCACCGACAAAGGACATCATAGATGCACAGAAATCCATTGCCAAAGTTACCATAAGCCGTAACAAAGAAAATTCCGATGCATTGATGAATTCCAACGACAAATTATTAGAGCAGATATTTAATCTTTCCGACCGTCTGGATAATCTTGAGAAGAACGTGTTAGAGCAGCAGCGTATCATAGTTGAGAATGCCAATAAAGACCTTCTGCTAAAACAGCAGGAAATGGCAGCTTCCGTGAAAGAAATGGAATTATCCATCCACAATACCATATTAGCTGAAGTTGGAAAAATAAATGGTGCGCCAGCTGTTTCTTATACAGCAGCACCGGTACAGCCATCATCAGCCGCATCAGTTGAGGAAGTAACGCCGGAAGAACCGGAAGCACCAATCAACGAAGTGATGCCGGAAGAACCGGAAGCACCAATCAATGAAGTGATGCCGGAAGAACCGGAAGCACCAATCAATGAAGTAACGCCGGAAGAACCGGAAGCACCAATCAACGAAGTGATGCTGGAAGAACCAGAAACAGAACCGGAGACAACTGCAGAGGATATGCCGGATTTAGCAGAAGATGATTTATTAAATATAGATGCTTTATTCGGAAATGACGAAGCAGCTGAGACTACAAAAGAAGTAGCAGAAGAAACCGGATCCGCAGAAGAGAACAATGAACCGGAACCAGAAGAACCAGTTGGTTTTGATGATACACTTGGATTTGCAGATGAAGAACCGGAAGAACCTGCATTTACAGAAGAAATGGTAAATACCATTGATGAACCGGTTATGGAAATGAATTCCGACCCGAATCATATGATGACACCGGAAGAGATTGCTGCTTTGATTGCAAATGCTGATACAGCAGCTGAAGAAGAACCAGTTGTAACAGAAGATGCTATTTCAGAAGAATCTGAGCCGATAACGGAAGAGGAACCTGTGTCAGAACCGGTTGTGGAAGAACCGGCAGCAGAGCCTGTTATCGAGGCAAATTCTGACCCGAATCACATGATGACACCGGAAGAAATTGCGGCATTATTTGCTAATATGTAATTTACAAAATTTTTAAAAAAAATAAAAAATTACTTGCAATTCGATAAATTCTATTATATAATAGTCCTTGCGTTAAGCAATGCGCCACTAGCTCAGCTGGCAGAGCACCTGACTCTTAATCAGGGTGTCCAGGGTTCGAACCCCTGGTGGCGCATGTAAAGTACCGATTTTGTGGACGTGGAGCCATGGGGTTGGTGCTTTTTTTTGTTATAAAAAATCCGTAAGAAGCTGTCAGTGGCAGGTTCTGTAGATGTAAATAAGGAATGATGAAGATATCGTTTATTTGTTCAGTATATTTTTTACTTCTTTAAAAGACCTTTGAATTGTAGTAAATTTAGTATGCAGGGCAGGCTTACGGTAGGAAAAAAGCAAAGCCTTTCTGGAAAAGCAGTTTGATTTGAATTTCATGAGGGCATACCCTTTTTTAGATATTATATGCAAAAGGATATAGAAAAATATACAGCGT
>OLJB01000805.1_pt1 | contig 17565 bp, 7 predicted proteins | sample 1601391 | NCBI WGS metagenome assembly OLJB01 (sample SAMN01915215, study PRJEB22387) | human gut metagenome | isolation source: stool | host: Homo sapiens | place: USA | reverse complement strand
CAGAGGGGTTCGGGTCCGAAGGACTGGCCGAGCCTGCGAGGCCTGAGGGGCTTTGGACTTTTCCGCAGACTCCCTTTTCTCTTACTTTCTTCGAGAAGAAAGTAAGCAAAGAAGCTTTACATATTTTACCCAAAAAGCACCTGCTGGCCGGTCACACGCATACCGGTCAGCAGGTGCTTTTATTTTACTTGTTTAGAATTTCTTTGGTTCTTTCTTTGCAAAGAAAGAACATCTCTCGTTTAATCCTCATCCGCAAAGTTGCCCAATGCCTTTGCCTGCTCGATGACCTTGTTCTCGAGCATCTGCGGCAGGGTCTCATACCGGACGAACTCGAACGTGAAGTAGCCGCGGCCCTGGGTCAGCTGGCGCAGGAAGGTGGTGAAGTCCTGCATCTCGGCCACGGGGACCTCGGCCTCGACGACCTGCAGGCCGTCGTCATCGGGGTTCATGCCCAGCACGCGGCCGCGGCGCTTTGTGACCTCGCCCATAATATCGCCGGTGTTGTCGGCGGGGACGTGGGCTTTCAATGCGCCGATGGGCTCAAGCAGGACGGGGCCTGCCTCGGGGATGGCGGCCTTATACGCGAGTTTGGCGGCCATAATGAACGCCATTTCGCTGGAATCAACAGGGTGGTAGCTGCCGTCCAGCAGCGTGGCCTTCATGCCGACCATCGGGTAACCGGCCAGCACGCCGTGCTCGGCGGCCTGACGGACGCCCTTCTCGACTGCTGGGAAGAAGTTCTTCGGCACGCTGCCGCCGAACACGTTCTCGGCAAACTCGATGCCCTCGCCCTCGATGGGCTCGAACTGGATCCAGACGTCGCCGAACTGGCCGTGGCCGCCGGTCTGCTTCTTGTGGCGGCCCTGCGCCTTGCAGCTCTTGCGGATGGACTCACGGTACGGCACGCGCGGATTCTCGAGCGTGATCTCGACGCCAAACTTATTCTTCAGCTTGGCCAGCGCGACCTCCAGATGCTGGGTGCCCAGACCGCTGATGATCTGCTGCTTCGTCTCGGGATCGACCACAAAGCTGATGGCGGGATCCTCCTCGATCAGGCGGGCCAGCGCGCCGCTGACCTTGCCCTCGTCGCCCTTCTTGGCGACCTTGACGGCCATGCGGTAGCTGCTGATGGGGTACACAGGTGCGGGCAGCGCCACGACGCGGGCGGGGTCGCACAGGGTATCGCCGGTCTTGGCGGTGGCCAGCTTGGCAACGGCACCGATGTCGCCCGCCGCGATCTCGGCGGTATCGGTCTGCTTTTTGCCGCAGACAGTCAGCGTCTTGCCCATGCGCTCCGGCTGGCCGGTGCGGGCGTTGACGGCGTTGCTGGCGGCGGTCAGCTTGCCGGACAGCACCTTGATAAAGCTCAGCTTACCGACAAACGGGTCTGCCACGGTCTTGAACACATAGGCACACAGCGGCGCAGCGTCATCGACCGCGATGTCCACAGGGCTGCCGTCCTTATCCTCGGCCACGGCTGCGGCGGTATCTGCGCCGGGCAGCAGCACATTCATGTTGTAGAGCAGCATATCCAGCGCCTGCATGTTGACGGCGCTGCCGCAGAACACGGGGGTGATCTGGCCGCTGCGCACGCCGGCGGCCATGCCCTGCACGATCTCCTCGGTGGTGAAGGCCTCACCCTCGAAGAACTTCTCCATCAGGGCCTCGTCCGTCTCGGCGATGGCCTCGCTCATGGCCTGAATCAGGCCCTCAAAGCGGTGGCCGATGTCGGGCACCTCGATCTGCACCTGCTTGCCGCCCTCATATTTGAAGGCCTTCTGGCTGAACAGGTTGATGTACGCGACCGTGCCGTCATCAAGGCGGACCGGCACGACACAGGGGCAGACGCTCGGGCCGAACTTGATCTTCATCTGCTCAAGGATCTTAAAGTAATCGGCGTTCTCAAGGTCGGTCTTGGTGACAAAGATCATCCGCGCCTTGTTGTTTTTCAGTGCCAGCTGGTAGGCCTTTTCTGCGCCGACGGTGACGCCGGAGCGGCCGGATACACAGATCAGCACGCTCTCCGCTGCCATGATGCCCTCGGCGGCGCCGGTCTCAAAGTCAAACAGACCGGGGGCGTCGATCAGGTTGTACTTGATGCCCTCATACTCGACCGGCACAACGCTGGCGTTCAGCGATGCCTTGCGGCGGGTCTCCTCGGGGTCGAAGTCACTGGCAGTGGTGCCGTCCTCCACGCGGCCCATACGCTCGGTAGCGCCGCTCATGTACAGCAGTGCCTCGGTCAGCGTTGTTTTGCCGCAGCCGGCATGGCCGGCCACCAGAATGTTGCGGATGTCTTTGCTTGCGTAGCCCATGGATCGTCAAACCTCTTTTCGCGCCGGGGCGTTTCCAACCGCCCTGCGGCGTAGATATTCTTTGCGGCGGAGTGAATTTTGAACACTTCCCACCTGTTTGATACTACTTTACCACATTGTTGTGGAAATTTAAACAGTTTTTTTAGATTTTTTGTAAAAATTTTTAGTCAAAAGATTGTGTAAAGTGTAAAAAAAGAGCCGCGCACCGGCGCGGCTGGGAAAATTGCTTATTTCTTCGTTGTTTTTTTGCGGCGGCGGGCGCGTCCGCTGTCAGCCTTGATCTCCGGCACATAGACATTGTAGCTCAGCAGATACCGGCCGTGGGCGGGCACGCGGTAGAAGGCCGCCTTGATGCGCTCCAGCGGGCTGGAGCCTGTCTCGGCTGCGCTGCCGCTGAGCATGATGACATACTGCATATCGCTGTAGCGGGCGGCCACATCACACTGGCGCAGCGTGGTGTGGATCAGCTCGCCAAGCTGCTCCACCATAGTGGCGGTCTCGGCAGGCTCGGCATTCTGGCCGGGGGCCACCGTCACGATGGCCAGAAACACCGGCAGACCGTAGCGGGCCTGCACACCGCGCAGCACGCGGTAGGTCTCCTTAAAGGTTTCAAAGTCGCAGAGGCAGGCGCCGGTGTTTTCGGTGTCGGGCAGGGCGGCGGTCAGGCGGGAAAGCTCGCTCTCCATGTTGCGGTCCGCCTGGCGCATCTGGCGGTAGGCAGAGCCGGCGCGTCCCGGGTCAATGGCATGGTGCAGGCAGCCCATTGCGTTGCCGCGGCGGGCAAGGTCCTGTGCCTCGGTGTGGCGGCCCAGCGATTCCAGTGCCACGATCTCCTCCAGATAGAGGCGCTCCTCGTAGGGGTCCAGCTCAAGCGCGTGGGCACACAGCGATATAATGCGGCCGCTTTCGCCCCACTTTTTGCAAAGCTCCAGCAGGCCCAGAATGGCCGTGCGGTACTGCCCGTGCAGCCGGACGCTGACGCTCTCGACCCATGGCTCGGTGGCAAACTGGGGCAGCAGACGGCCCTTGTACAGGTTGACGATCTCCTCATACAGGCGGCCGCGGCTCTCGGGGTCAGCCTCGCAGCGGGCCTTCTCGGACAGGTCGCTGACCTCAAACACATCCACGCTGCAATCCAGCGCGGGGTTCCACTGGTAGCTGCCGCGGCTGGTCTGGATGCAGCCCTGCAGCTCGGTCAGGCCCTCGGCCTCGATCATATTGCGGAAGCGGTGCAAAATCGCGCGCAGCGCCATATCCGGGTTGGTCGAGCGCTCGCCCGCCCACAGCGTATCGGTGATGGTCTTGTGGGACACCCGCTCCCCGCGCTGCAGCACAAGGTACTGCACCAGCGCCGTTGCCTTGCGGGACTGTGCCAGCTGGGCCAGCACCGGCCTGCCGTTTACGCGGATCTCAAAATCGCCCAACATTCTGATTTCGACTGTTGCCATGTGGTATTCCTCTCTGCTCTATACAACGGGGCGCAGCGCCCCACCTTTCCTATATTGTTCCATAGTATAACAAAAATCAAGAGGTTTGTCCAGCATAACACGGGATGTTCTTGCTTGGGCGGTGCTTCACGACACCGCCGGGTTGCTGCCATCCCAGCTGCCGGGTTCCTCGATATACACCGGTGCGCCCGGCAGCGGCACGATCGCCTTTTGGGTACACAGCGGCACGGCATTGCCCTGCGCGTCCTTCTGGGCCACGGTCAGCACAACGGTCAGCGCTGTGACATGGGCGTATTTTTCCCCCTCGGCCTTGGTATAGCTGCGGGCATAAAACTGCAGGTCACTGATAAACATCCCCATGTAGGCGTCCTTGGGGTAGGCTGTCGTGTAGGCGTAGGGAACATAAGATGGCGGATTGCTTTTCGCTGATTTCACTTCTTCCTGCTGATAGAACCGCATGTGCAGGTAACCGTCCAGCTCGTTCGCGGTCTCTTCGCTCAGCAGCTGCGTTCCGTCCGCCTTTGTCAACGCCGGGACCTTATCCTTGTCGATCAGCTCGATATAATTGGAGTTGACATTGAACTCCAACGCCGAACCGCTGCTGACACCTGTTTTGGGTAAAAACACTTTGTTTATATCTTCACCATTTTTAGCGCCGTCCGCAAAGCGGATATACCCGTTAGCGTTCAGCAGCTCGCCGCGGATGGTCTCGATCAGCGCATCGGCCAGATTCTGGGCGCGGGTCTGCTGCTGCACCTGCATATACGCCTGTGCGCTGGGCTGTATCAGCGTGACAGCCGCAAGCGTAAACAGCGACAGCAGCACCATGCAGACAACAAGCTCGACCAGCGTTGTCCCCCTTTTGTTTTTCAGCACTCGCATCATGGTGTTTCCTGTCCCCCGCTGGTATTCGACTGGCCCTTGCTGTAACGGTGGAAGGTGTAGGTCTCATCCGTGCCATCCTCCGAGGCCTTTGCCTCAAGCTTTTGCTTTTGGACATTCCCAACAACAAACTGTGCGCCCGTACCGGTAAAGGTATAGCTTGCAGTGCCGCCGTCATTCACCCATTGGGGCTTTCCATCTCCGGCGGGGTACAGCTTTTCGCACTGCGCATAGGCCGTCTGGCGGATCGTTTCCGCCTTCAATGACATGGTGCGCGCATAACGCAGGGACACCACGAACAGCGCCGTAAACATAAGCAGCAGCACAAAGGAGACGATCACTTCCACAATCGTTTCTCCGCTTTGATTTTTAAGGTGTCTCGACATAGCCGCTCCTTTCCGGGTCATTGGCGCACAAATTTGCTGCTCTTACCCGTCTGGTTCAGGTAATAGTGGATCTTGATTTCAGTATCAGCGCCCGGGCTAAGTGTATATGCGTTAGCGACATCCGCGCGGTCAAAAACGAGTTGTAGACCCGTTTCAGCATTACCGGTCAACTGATAACTGCTATACCGGGCCGTATCCGTGCCAATCGTATAGTACGCCACTTTACATGTGCTGGTGTGCTGGTAGCTCCTTGTGTAGGAGAACTTCTCGCTCCCCTGCTTTGCAGTCACCGTCACCTCCACAACATAATCCGACAGTTCCTTCTCTTTAAAGCTGTCAAGCTGGCCGTTAAGTGCAGTAATGTCATAGCCCTTTGTTGCCAGCGCTGCAACATACTCGCTTTTATCCACCTCGTCAGCCGGCGTTTTTTTGAGCGTGATCTCCAGCCCGCTGCTTTCGTCCGCAAAGGTATGCTCCGTGGCATCGCTGTAGGTAGTCTGCAAAAGGTAGTTTTTGTCAATGAACGCTGCCAGGCTGTCCGCCTGCGCACCGCCCGCTGCCGTGCTGTAGCCGGTCAGCTGGTCATCCAGCACATCGGAAAAGCTCGTTGCAAGGGTATACACCTCCTGCTCTATCAGCTGGCGGTTCGCGTTCGCCGTCAACACAGACGCCGCATAGACCAGCGCCGCAGACAGCGCCGCAAAAACCGCGCCGATACACAGCACAAGGATCATTGACAGCCCCTGTTGATTTTGCATGATACCGCGGGCTTTTCTGCCCATAGGTATACCCTCCTTCATTGTGTTATCCCACTGCAGGCAGCTCCTCTTTCTCAGCTGCAGCCGTTTCGGGCGTTGCCCGCAGGACACGCGCCGCCCGCAAAACCGGTGGTGCTGCGGCAGGGCTTTGCTCTGCTGCAGCGTCCTGCGCGGGCTGCTCCTCTGCTGTCAGGGTCAGGGCGGCAGCTGTACCGTCATTCGGCACAGTCAATTCCAGCTTTTCAGACTGGGTGGTCTTTTCCGCATCGCCCTCGGCCAGCACAGTGACCTTATCGGTAATGCGCTGGCGTGTATCGTCCTTGTGAAGCAGATCGACAAGGTCAGGCAGCGTTACGCGGTAGCCCGGCTCACCGTCACGGTCAAGGTATTCCAGCGTTGCAAAGGTTTCGAGCTTATAGCGCGGCGTACCGCTGGTGTCCTTCAGCTCATAATGGCCCTCCAGCATCACATGGTTCGTTGCAAGTATGGGATTCTTGTTCTCGTCAAGGACTGCCGCGCCCTTCTCGTCTGTCTCGACCGTAGTGGTCAGATCATAGAATGTGCGCCCGTTTTCTTCGCTCTGCGGGATCGTGATCGTATAGGCTTTATCCTGTATTGTAACTTCCTTTGTCACAGACAGGATTTCCCCGCACTTGGTTGTGATCGTACCTTTCTCGTCCATTACATTCCGCTCGGCCACAGTAAAGGTGATCTTGTCGGTTGTCTTGTCATCGGCAGAAGTGATCTCCAGTTGATACTTGTCTGCCAGACCTTCCCCTGTTTCCTTGCTGTAGTTTACGGCGTTCCATTCCACTGCAAAGCGGGAAATATCCGCCTCTGTGCTTGCGGGCGTCCATGCCGTCAGACCGTCAGCGCCGAACAGCTGCAGGGTTGCCTTGGAATCTACAGTTGTAAAGGCGTTCTGGTTCGTCTGCGGTGCATCCAGCTTGATCTTGGGCAGCTGCATCTGGGTGGGTGCTTCGTTCAAACCGTCTGCGACATAGTAGTACCAGTTGGAGCTGGCGGTTGTGCCGTCGGTGGACATGCTGCGCAGGGCGGGCAGCAGCCAGTAACCGGCATACTCCGGCTTCATGGTAAAGCTTTCATCGCCAAGCGCAAACGCTGCGCCGTTCTCTGTTGTTTCTGCCTGCACACCGCCGTCCATCCGGCCTTCCGGCAGCAGGCGCAGCACGCGGCCGGGGTTGGTCGTGTTGGTAAGCATTGCATTCAGCGCATTTGTCAGAGCTGCCAGCTTTTGGGCCTTGTCATCCGTCCCATTCGTTGCAGCTTGCCAATCAGATGCCAGCTTAGCGATTTTCGTGTAATCCTCGCTCTTTTTAAAGAGATAGCCCATGTAGTAGTAGCTGCCGCTGCTGGCACCTTGAACCGTCAGCGTCAGCTTCTCCTCGGTCAGGAACTGGGTCTGGCTCGGCGTCTGGTAGCTTAACTTGGCTGTGGTCACAACGGGCGCAGCAAGGCGCGTTTCGACAAGCAGCGGGTTGCTGTACTCGCCGTTCGGGCTGCAATACTTCGATTTGTCAACCGCATTTGCTACGACATAGAACCGCAGGGTTTCGCCCTGATACTTCTCAAGGTCAACGGTGCAGCTGTTTTTCGTGATGCCCGGCCAGCTGACAAGCGCCGTCCAAGTATTGCCGTCAAGCTTTTCCGCGTACAGGGTATATGTCACCGTGGCATCGTCTTTGGCGTCCGCGCTTGCGGGCCAGGTGATGTCGTAGTTCAGTGCATTGGCGCTGTTGTCGTTGGTGCGCATGATGCTGTTGACCTGACCTACCGCAGACAGACGCTGCTTAACAGTACAATCTGCCTCGCCCGCCAGACCGATTGCATTGGTGTCCCCATCGCCCGGCTTGCGGGTGACATGCAGCCGCACCGTATCATAGCGCCAGCTGCCGCTTGCAAGGTCATCGTCCACGCAGAGGGTCAGGGTATAGGTGCCGGTTTCGGCGTTAAATTTGATTTTATCCGCCAGCGACACGCCGTCCTTCAGCTCGATTTTTTCCTTGCCCGCGATTGCGGTGGTTTCGCTATCCTTTTCGGTCAGCAGGCCGTACATGGTGACATCGTAGGTATGTTCTGTTGTATCTGGCGTGGTGCCGTCCGCATTGTACTGCGTCCATGTAAAGGTATAGTTCAGCTTGTTGTTTCCGTCCACATCGCTCGTGGTTTCGCTGCTTACCTTGGGGGCTTTCAGAAGTTTGAGGTTGAGGTCATCCTTGCGAATCTGCTTTGCGGCCATGTCATACCACGAATCTCGGCTCGCAAAGAACTGCAGCGGGGTCAGGTGGTAATAGCTGAATTTGCCGTCCGCACCGCGCACGATCTCGATGCCGTTGTTCCAGCTGACGGGGTTACTGCTACCCTCTCCAATAGCTTTCAAGGCCTCATCTGCGGTGATTTCCCAGCGGGTCACGACCTGCGGATAACCGGCATCAATAGGCACAGAGATGACCTTCAGGTCGGTGTAGCTGCCGTCAAAGACCACAGCGGGCAGGTTGCTCAGCACAAATTCCGTGCCGCTGCTGTAGACCGGCTTTTCCACCGCAGCAAGCGTCACATACTGGCCTTTCAGCGGCTGCGTTTTGGCTGTTGTATCCTCTGCCGCATTGCTGATTGTTTCATTACCGTTGTATTTACCCACCAGCATAACGCGGTAGTTCGGCACGGTGTTAGGGATCGTATCAGCGGTAAATTGCAGGTTCACGGTAATCGACAGGTTATCCGCCGTGCTGCCGGTTATGACCGGCTGACCCATGGTTGGCTTATTTGTTTCAAACGCCGTACCGTGGACAAGGCCGCTGTTGATATTTGTCCCTGCCTTAGGAATACCGATCTCCTCATCATAGCGGGCAGACTCCATCCATGCACCTGTTGCACCTGTACCCGGGGTTGCCGTGGCGCGCAGGCGGGTGGCAGAGCCAAGGCCGTTTGCTATCGGTGCCTCGGTGTTGTCTGCACTCAGCGTAATTTCCGTATTGGGTTGGTTCATCAGGTAGGCGGTTACTTTCCAGTCACCCGCGTTTTGATAATCGCTTGCGTTTGTCAGCACAAGATACTGGCCGTAGGGTCGCCCATCGCTGTACTGTTTTTTCAGGCGGATCTCCAGCTTCGGGGTGGGCAGGGGGCGCACGAAGTACTGCGGGTCAGACTTTACCTCTGCCCCCGGGGTGGTTCCGTTCACGGCCTTTACACCGACACAGAATTGGCTGTTGCCAATAGCCTTTGCCAGCGCATCATCCGCGTCAAACAGATAACGCATGCCGTAGACCTTTATGTCTTTGTAGTTTTCCAAAGCAACAGTGTTCGCACCGTCAACCTTATACAGCGTTACCAGATAATGGCTTACATTCTGTATGTTGTTATCTGGGAAAATGCCCTCTGTGGCCGCGGCCGTCCATGTTACCTCATAGCGGCCATAGACAGCGCTGCTATCGTTTTTATGCGTAACTGTCAAATTGGAGACCTGCCCGGGGCCGCGCTTGTCCAGAACTTGCGTATAGTAGTTCTGGATCAAGTCGTCCGTGATGTCCTTCATACTCGGGCCTTCAACCTTGTCTTTTTCGCCGTACCACAGCAGGATGGTGGCAAGATCCTTGTTGTTGATATCCGATGCACCGGGATTGCCTGTATAGTAAATCGTAGCCAGTTTTTCATTGGCTGCAGGTATTATGTAACATTTTGTAGTATCAACCGTATTCAAATCCCGCGTGTTTGTCATCATGCCTGCCGCAAAGAAACGGTTTTCGCTCGTCATGGTGTTGTCAATACCCGCATACAGCCGTGTACCGTAGTTATAATGGTTCTTACAACTTGTACCGTATGTTCTCCCTTCGTTAGCAGTCGCCTCTCCGCTTGGTGTACCTTCCGTAAGCTTCAGCAATGCCGCTATCTTCTTTTCTTCAAAGCTGTTTTCGTCCATAAAGTAGTTGCCGTAGGCCACGATGTTTTCTCTTCCACGGTTCATCGCGATGGGGGCGTTATTGGTACTAACCGTATTTTTATACAGGGCAAAACAATTCGTGACTGTGGTGGATGCACTCGTTGCACTGCCATTGCCACGGTTGCCGCAGATACCTGCAAACAAGTTGGTATCATTTGATTTATGATAAATTGTAACATCCGTAGCGTAGTTACGGCAGCGGTCAATGTAAACCTCTACCTTATCCGGTATTTTTGTCCCGCCGTTACCATACGGTCCCAGCCAGCCCATGATGCCGGCTGCCAGCGACTCGCACCACATCGAAACATCGCCGTTCACGCAATCGACAATGTTGATGCGCAGATAGTCATTTGCACCGTCCGCCATGACCACCTTGCCGAGGATACCGGCAACATCGTTGGCACCGTGCTTTTTGTCACCCTCCCAATTTCCGCAGGACAGAATATCGCCGTGGTTCTGGCAGGAGAGAATATTTGCCGTGCCGCCGGGGGTGGGCTGGTCAAAAAAGCCCACGATGCCGCCGACCGTGCCCGAACCATCGCCATAGTTGGTATTGGTGCTAAGGCTGCCGAAGTTGAAGGATTTTTCAATCGTGCCGCCGTTTTTCAGCCAGGAGGCAATGATGCCGCCGATATAGTTTGAGCCGCTGTCAAACACAGTGCCAAGGTTCACACACTCGCTGATGACCCACTTGTCATCGGTCGTGTTCTGCTGCACGCCGATCACACCGCCCACATAGGCAATTTTTTTGTCGCTTCTATAGGTCGTGTCATCGTCATTTTTGCCGCCTGTGCGGGTAAAGCGGCGCACGGCGGCGCAGTTGACCAGCAGCTTGACCTCGCCGGTTGCCTCGTTCATGCCGATCATACCGCCGATTTTGGATTCCTCGGTCGTGTTGTCGCCGTAGACAAACCACTTGCCGGTTGCCGCGCGTGTGATCGTACCGTTGACAGTGTTGAAGCCTGCCACGCCGCCCAGATAGCCGCTGGATTTGCCGTTTTTATCAGTTGTACCGCGCAGACCGACCAGCAGGTCATTTTGGGAAAGGCCGGTGGTTGTGTAGACAGTGTTGTAATGATTCGGGGAGACCGTATCAACGCCTTTAAGGCTATCATAAGCAGTGCCTTTCAGGGCGCTGATCATGTCATTGGTTTTACCATCCGTAAACCACTCGCCAACCTGACTAACCAGAGCTGTTACTTTCTCAGCACCACTGCCGCTGCTGCTAATACTGCCGTTGTTTGCGCCTGCCACGCCGCCCACAAAGCCGTAGCGCGCGGTGATGATACTGCCGCCGCCTTCCCCTGTGGCAACATAGCAGGATGTAATAGTGCTGTTGTTACGGCCCGCAATGCCGCCCACGCTGCTGGCGCTTTTCAGCTTTTCCGCATAGGTCTGGCTGTCGCTCAGGCCCGAGGCCCCCATCACCTGCAGCGTGATTTTGGGCACACTGCACCCATTAACCTCACCGTTGTTCAGGCCAACGATGCCGCCCACGGTGTCCAGCACATTGGCTGCGCCCGTGGTATTGGCCTTGCCCAGCGCGCCCTGATAGGTACACTCAAACAGAGTACCGCCGTCGGCATTTTCGCCGGCTACGCCGCCCAGATTCTTGTATTTATTCAGATTGTCTGTAATATTCAGTGTAACAGTTGTTTCGCTGATTGTTGCGCCCTGCATATTGACGCCCGCCGCACCGCCAAGGCTGATGCTGTCTGCCCGGGCCGTAAGGCCATTGAGCGCCAGTGCAGGGCTGCTGACAGTACACTTATCAATCGTACCGGCATTTTTGCCCGCAATGCCGCCCACATTGGTGGCCGGGCCATGGAAAGCGATGGTTGCACCGCCAGTAAGCGTAACATCGCTGATTTCAGCACCCGCATTGTTGATGGCCGTGACCGCGCCGATGCTTTCCCCTGCAAAGGTAATATCACAGCTGCTGACAGTGCCGCCCTGAATGGTGCCGAAGTTGTTGGCCGCAATGCCCGCCGCATCGCACTTGGCAACGCCGATTTTGACGCCATTATCCACGCCGGCGTTTATAATTTGGGCGCCTTTTTCATTGCTGCCTGCAATACCGCCCGCCTTGCCGTTGGTGGCATATACCGTGTAGTTGTTTCCGGTCTGCCCCGCAGTGTTGGTGCAGCCCGTAATCGTGCCTATCTGCCCGTTAGTGCCAGCCCTATTGCTGCCCGCAATACCGCCTGCAAACTGGTCATTGGCGCGCACACATGCCCCATCAATCAGCGTCACATCGCTAATATTGGCATAGTTTGCACCGGCTGCGCCGCCTGCGTAGTTCTTGGTGGCCGTGACGGTGCCTGTCACATTGCCGCCCGCAATGCTGGCTATTGTGGCGTTGCGCGTGTTGTTGCTGCCCGCAATACCGCCCGCATAGCTTTCTGCCGTAATGTTGACCTGCAGGGTTGTGCCGCCCAATGCGATGTTGCCGCAGTTTACGCCTGCAACGCCGCCCGCGCACTCGTTTGCCTGCACCGTAACGGGGATCGCATTATTGGAAGTGTTATAAGTTATGCTCGCACCTGTCAGGTTCAGGCCCGCCACGCCGCCGATGATGTACCGGCCGCGCACGGTGATGCTTGCTGCCGGGGCCGAGTCCGTGACCGTCCTGTTGTTGATGCCGACGATGCCGCCAAGGTAGGCATAGCCGTCCTGCTGGGTGCCCAGTGTAGCGTAGGTAGAGCAGTTTTTGATGCTGCCGTCATTCCAGCCGGCGATGCCGCCCGCCGCGCTCTTGTGGGAGACAATGCCGTAGTTGGTGCAGCCCTCCAGCGTTGTGTTTTGGGTCACACAGCCGATGATGCCGCCCGCCATATAGCCGCGGGCATCTTTATCGCTAACATAAGCGTCATAGTTAAAGCGGTCTTTGTACTCCCGCAGGCTGACGCCGCTGCCGAGGGTGCCGGTCTCGCCCCGCATTTTCAGGCTGCCGACCGATGCCGCGTTGCTGTCGCTGCCGTTTGTTGCGTTGCGGATGGTCAGGCGGGTTTCTGCATCGTTATAGCCGACAATGCCGCCCACATAGGCGTTGACCTCCAGATTAAACTGGTTGGCCGCGCCGCTGAGGGTCATGGTATTGGCTGTATCGCGCGGCAATGTATTGTTGACCGTCACAAGGCCGGTATCCGGCGCCACGGTGGGCAGAATCGTTGTCAAATCGTTCGGGGCCGATGCCAGCAGGCAGTTATAGCCGATGATGCCGCCCGCCAGACCGTCGGCCTTGATGCGGCCCGCCTTTGCGGTGGTTGTAAATCTGCCGGCCGTGCTGCCGGATGTGGTGGTTTCTTTGATGGTAAACGCATCTCCACCGGCTGCGGCCACCGGCATGTTAGCGCCGATGACACCGCCCACGCAAAGCGTGCCGCTGATTTCCGTCACCTTTATATCGGCCGCGGGCAGGGCCGGGGCAAGGTTCAGGCCGATCATACCGCTGACCGCCTTGCCGCCCGTGACCTCGCCGCTGACGGTCAGCAGCGAGGTGCTGGTATTTGTAATTTTCGCCGTTGCATCGTTGCAGCCGACCAGACCGCCGACAAAATCATTGCCGCAGATGACCGCGCCGATCTGCACCGTGGTTGCATCTGTATCCCATGTAAGCACGGCATTTTTGCCGTTGCGGCCGACCAGACCGCCCACATAGTCCGCGCGGGTGGTCGTTTCTTGATTGCTTGCATCTTTATAGGTGCTCAGCGCCTGCAGCAGGGCGCTGCGGCTGCTGTTGGTGGCGGTGTCCGAGGCCATGCTGCTGACGCAGTTTTGAATGGTGGCAGTTGTATTTGCTGCGTTGGTGCTGCCCCATTCGGCATCGTTCAGACCCGCAATGCCGCCCACATAGGCCGCATTTTTGCCAAGGCCTGCCACAAGGCCGCTGTTAATAACGCCGCTGACCGTGCTTTGGCTGCCGTTGACCGACACGACACCGCCCACATAGCGGTTGCCCAGCACGGTGCTGCTGTTGCTGCCGCCGGTTATTTTAAGCTGGCTGCCGCTGAAGCCGCCCGCCATGCCGCCGACAAAGCAGCGGCCCAGCACATAACCCTTTTGCGTGGTGCAATTTTCCAGCTTACACCCGCTGGCAAAGCCCACCAGACCGCCGACAAAATCACCCTTGAGCGGGCTGTCATCGGTGAGTGCGCCATCGTTAGCATACCCGCCCTTGACGGCGGTTTTCAGCTGTGTTTCGGTCATATCGCGGCGGGTGGTGCTGGTGCTGCCGCTCAGCGTGACATTTTTGCAGTAGCCCGCAATGCCGCCGAAGAACTGGCCCAGCACGCGGCTGTTTTCATCCTCGGCGCTGCCAAGGTAGTTGGCGCCCACGCTGACCGTGCCCTCGTTCTGAAGGCCGGTCAGGGGGACATCCGCACTGCCACTGTTGTAGAGGTTGCCCACAACGCCGCCCGTAAAGGCGCTGCCGATAACGGCGGCCTTGTTGGTCATGTTATTCTTGTTGGGGTCTGTCTCAAGCGTCAGGTTGGCGGCGTCCATCGTGCCGACCACACCGCCCACGCCGATGCTGCGCCAGATCGAGTTTTCTCCGCTGGCGGCTGCGGCGTAGCGTGCCTGTTCTGTAAGGGTTTCGTCCGCAGCTTTCAGGCTCTTGTCCTGCAGCAGACCGGCTACCGTCACATTAGCGTCCACCGTCAGCGCGGAAATTGTTTGCGTCTGGCCGTTTTTGGGTATGGCAACGCCGACGAGACCGCCAATGCCGCGCGGCTCGTTTTCATAATAGGCTGTGCCACTTACTGTTGTGCGGGCTGTCGCGGTGGCGGTATCGTCAAAGGGCAGCATTGCCAGCACCTGCGCGGAAACCGCATTGTTTTTGCCGTGGGTCAGGGTGCAGTTTTCCAGCGTGCCGGTGTTGACGCCGCACAAAGCACCGACCGCACGGATGTCGCGGTACGCGCTGTCAGTTGTTTCCAGCGGTTGCAGGGCTGTGGTCCCGGTCAGCGGCAGGGTGCCTTTTGTGCGGGTCACAATTTCAACATTGACCTGCACATCGGCATCGCGCAGGGTCATGTTTTTGATTGTGCCGTTATTTTCGCCCACAAGGCCGATGTAGCGGTCAAGCAGTTCTGCCTTACCCTGTCTGCCGGTTTGGGAGACAGAGCTGCCGCGCAGCTGCAGGTTCATGATGGTGATTTTTCCTCCGTCCAGCGTTACATTTTTGGGCAGGGTCAGAATGGTCGGCCACGCCACGGCCTCCTCTGCCGAGGGGACCTTTGCCTCCGGCGGGAAGTTTTTGCCCTTCGCCGGGCAGTAGACCGTAACGCTGCCGCCGGTCCAGTTCAGGGCGGTGGCGCCAAGGCTCTGCGCGGCGAGGGTGTAGGTGGCGGCAGTCTGGCCGGACGCCCAGTTGTCCGCCCAGCGCAGGTTGTACAGATGGCGGAAATAGGTAAGGTTGCCCTCAGTGGCTGTTGCTGCCTTTGCAAACAGGCTGTTTTCCACATTGGTGTCGGCAGGGGTGCTGGGGGTATAGCTGCCGGAATAACCGTCCCGCGCCTTGGCCTGCAGCGTGACATAGAAATCCTGCGGCCCGCCCGACATCAGGCGGGTGATGCTGTACAGGCTGGTCTCTGCCACATCGTTGTCATTCTCGCAGGAGCGCAGCAAATCAGCGCTGGCCATTGCGTCCAGCGTCAGGACAAAGTTGCCCTTGTTGTAGCTCAGGGGGTAGTAGAGGGTCTTTTCAACCGGTGTTTCGTTGTCGGCAGCATAGATTCTTGTTTTCAGCGGCACCGGCTCATTGGTCTTGACTGCCGGCAGCTCCACCTCGATCTCAAACAGCTTTTTCGTGCCGTCCTCGCTGTAGCCTGTTGCCACATACTGCACCTGCGTGTCGCGGGTCACATCGCCGCCCCAGCTCAGGGTCAGCGTTTCGGTGTTGGAGAGGCGCGGGTTCTTGACCTTCAGCTTGGTCTGCTGCAGTTCGACCACATTCACACGGTCCTCGGCCGAGTAGTAGCCCACAAGGCTGTCATGGCGGCGGTGGTCATAGCTCCGGTCATAAATATTCGTTGCGCCGTCCTTTTCCCCAAAGCGCAGCTTATCGGCGTTCGTGTCATAAAACACCGAGTACACCTGCCCGCTGGCGGCGTCGATCTCAACGCAGATGGCCGCATTCAGCAGCGAATCATCGTAGATGTAATCGTCCAGAAGCTCGCGCAGCAGTTCATTGTCGCTGTCGGCATCTGTTACTTTATCATAATACAGGGCATAGATATTTTTGTTCAGCTCATCGGCCTTCTGCGCGGCGGGGTCAAAATGCGCGCCTGCCTGACCGTTCAACAGCACCTTCTGGCGGAAATCGTCCAGTTCGCCCGCTGTGTCCCTGCGGGTCAGGGCGATCTGCGCGGTCTGGAAAAGGGTGCGGGCGTTCGCCTCGTTCTTCTCAAACCGGGCCAGACGGGTATAGGCGATCAGACCGCCCCCCACAAGGGCCGCCAAAATTGCCATGATCGCCAGCACAACCATAAGCTCCACCATCGTGAAGCCGCTGCTTCTGCGCGTTTTCTTGTTGCAATGCACCATAGATGCTCCCGTTTATATCACGGCATTGCCGCATATTCCCGCCCGGCAGACGCCGTAGCGGCCGTTGGAATTTGCGGCAGCGCCCTGCAAATTTGTACAGTAAGGCATAATAAGACTATATATGATAGTATTATACTCGGTTTGTGATCTTTTCGCAATAAGTGTGGTGAGATTTCGACAAATTTACACCAAATATAGTGTTGTATACGGGCGGCACATACTATTTTGGCAGATTTTGTGTTACATTCCAACAATAATGTGGGATTTTTTCGTGAAATTTCTTGCAAATACAGCCTTTGCGGGGTATACTGGTTAGTGTGTTATATATAGAAGTAGAGGAAGTGAAACCATGCTGGCAGCACGACTGGGTGCCTGGCTGCGCAACACCGGGGAAAAATGGGCCAGGACCTCCTTTGCTGAAAAGCTGGCCCTGCTGCTGGCATTGCTCGCTGTGATTTATACCGTTGTGACCGGCGCGGCCGAGCTGCGCTATCAGGCCCGCGCGCGGGAGGCGCTGGCCCAGGTCAAGGCGGCGCGGCTGGCCGCCGGGGCTGTGTCCGCGCAGTGCTATTCCACCGGGCGCACCTTTGCCGACCAGACCACCGCAGACGGCTTTGCCGACGGCGTGGCTGAGGAGATCGAGACACTGGGCGCACTGCCCGGCAGCGTGAGCCTTTTGCAGGTGGCGGACAACGGCTACACCGTGCAGCGGCTGCTCTATCAGGAAAACAGCATCTTCGCCGTCTCTGCGGCAAGCTGCTCCACCGGCTGACGGATCGTTGTGATGCTGGGTATATAATACTCTCCTGCATCAATTCCGTCAAATCCGGCGACGGAAATGTCATCCGGCACGGTAAGCCCTGCCTCTTTTAAGGCACGGCACGCACCGATTGCCAGCGTATCCGCGGTGGCATACAGTGCGGAAAACTCCGTCTTTTTTTCCAGAATTTCTTTTGTTATCTTGTACCCTGTGGCGAAAGAGTACGTATCGTCCTTCGTCATATGAAATACCAGATCAGGGTCATAAGGTATCCCATGATCCAGTAAAGCCTGGCGGTACGCATTCAAACGGAGCCGTCCGATACTGATGTCGTCCTCGCAGGCGGTAATGATGGCAATGCGCCGGTGCCCAATGCTGCAGAGATAATCTACCATCTTGTAGCTTTCCCTGTAGTCATCGACCGATACGCTCGCGCACGGTTTTCCTCCGTCTGAAACCGCCCCGATTGTACTGATTACATACGGAACCGGGATCTGCGCCATTTT
>OLJB01000800.1_pt1 | contig 17618 bp, 18 predicted proteins | sample 1601391 | NCBI WGS metagenome assembly OLJB01 (sample SAMN01915215, study PRJEB22387) | human gut metagenome | isolation source: stool | host: Homo sapiens | place: USA | reverse complement strand
TGCCGGCTCGCGCAGCTCCCCGGCGCGGGCCAACGAGTCGAGCATGCGCTGCGTGCGGCCGTAGGCCTCGGCTGCCTGCTCCGTGTCGGGCGCCGTGGTGACCAGATAGACGTAGTCGTTCGTGTCGGCGAAGAGCTCCTGCAGCCGCCGCTCGGCCGTCGCGAAGCGCTCGGGCTCGTAGCTCAGCCGCGTCATGTCGCTCTCGAAGCGCACGTCGCCGAAGAAGAAGAGCCCGACGAGCGTGGCGGCAATCAGGGCGCCGGCCAGCCAGCGGTTCGAGTCGTAGCGGTAGGCGTTCACCCGCTCGATGCGTTCGAGCAGCCACCCGGGGCGCCGCACCGGCCCGCCCGAGAGCATGTGGGGGAGGAATACGAGGCAGAAGAGCGTCGTCCCCACCAGCGTGAGGGCCGAGAAGAGTCCGAAGTCGTGGAGCAGCTGCGAGCGGGTGAAGACCAGCCCGAAGAAGGCGCCGATGGTGGTGAAGCTCCCCACGGTAAGGGGATAGGCCAGCTCGCTCACCACGCGGCGGGGGTCGTCGGTGTGGTTGCTGTGGGCCAGCATGTGAATCGAGTAGCTGAGGGCGATGCCCATCACGGCGGCCCCGGCGCCGACGGCAATCGAGGAGATTGACCCCTGGATGAGGTAGACGGCCCCCAGGGCGAAGAGCGCGCCGTAGAGCACCGGCACCATCATGAGGGGCACGGCCCAGCGGTTGCGGAAGACGAGCGTGATGACCGTCACGATGAGGAGGAGGGCCACGGTGAGCGTCCCCATCGTGTCGCGCTTGATTTGGCGGGCGTTGTAGACGGCCACCCCCACGGCGCCGAAGTAGTCGGCCCGCACCTCGAAGCGCTCGGAGGCCGCTTCGAGCTGCTCCTCGAGCAGCGTGACGAGCCGTTCGTTGTCGGCCGTGGCCGACGAGCCGCCGGCCGGCACGGCGAAGAGCAGCAGCGTCTCGAGCCCCGGGGTGAAGATGTGGTCGTCGTAGAGCTCGTACCCGAGCGAGGTGTCGAAGCGCTGGAAGCCCGCCATGAGCTGCGTGCCCCAGTCGAGCGGGTCGCGCAGGACGAACTCCCCGAGCGCGATGCCGGCCGGGGAGGTGAGGCGCCCGTAGGCGCGCGCCACCGCATGGTCGATGGCCTCCGCCGAGGTGAGCGAGTCGAGCCGCGCGAGCGTGCGGTCGTCCATCAGGGCGGGCAGGTGGTTGTATATCAGCTCGGTGGCCGAGTCGAGCACCCCCTCGTCGATGCGGTCGGTGATGGATTCGAGCAGCCCATCGTCAACGGCGCTGCGGAGCCCCCGGGCGATTGCGTCGGCCGCCTCGACCATCCGCTGCGGGGCGTCGTCCGAGGTCGGGTCGTCGGCCGTGAGCATGATGACGATTTTGTCCTTGATGCGCAGGCTGCGGAAGATGGAGGCCGTCCGGCGCCCCTGGCTGTCGTCGGGCAGGAACGAGGTGATGTCCTCGGCGAAGCTCAGCCGTGCGGCGAACCACCCCATGACCAGCGTGCTGAGCGCGAGCAGCGTCCAGAGCAGCGCCCGCCGGCGGTGCAGCAGGTCGTAGAGCGATGTGAAGAGCCTATTCATGACAGGGTGTTCGTTTCATGAGGGTCATGACGCACCAGCTCACCGCCCAGACCGCGGCGCCGGCCGCCACGGCCAGCGCCACGCTTCCGGCGAGGTACTGCGCCAGACACTCGGCCATGCGGCGCAGCGTCACCTCGGCGAGCGTCAGCTCGACGGGGAGCCCCGTGATGCGGCCTCCGAGCCAGTAGCTGCCGTAGAGGATGAAGGGTATCATCGGCGGGATGCTGATGTTCGAGAAGACGATGGCCACCAGCTTGTTGAGCCGCATGAAGTGGGCCGACAGGCCGGCGAAAATCATCTGGTAGCCCCAGATGGGGAGGATGCCGCAGAGGACGCCCCAGCCCATGGCTGCGGCCAGCCGGGCGTTGCTCTCGGGCGAGCGGGTGATGTTGCGGCGGATGAAGCGGCGGATGTTCTCGCGCGTGAGTGCGCGGAAGAAGCGCCACGGGTAGTAGAAGAGCAGCGCCTCGAGCACCAGCACGCTGTTGAGCAGCGAGATGCGGGTGAAGTCGCGCAGCGGGCGGAAGTGCGAGACGCGCTCCCCGTCGGGGGCGTAGTAGACCTTCACGGGGATGTTCTCCACCTCGACGCCGCGCCATGCGGCGCGCACGATGACCTCGACCTCGAATTCGTAGCGGCTGCAGAGCGAGCGGAGCCGCCCGAGCCGCCGGAGGGGGTAGAGGCGGAAGCCCGACTGCGTATCCTCGAGGCGGCGCCCCGTCTCGACCAGATACCAGAAGTTCGAGAAGCGGTTGGCGAAGGTGTTGCGTGCGGGCATGTTGTCGGCCGTCAGGTTGCGCGCGCCGATGAGCAGCGTGTCGGGCCGCCGCTCGATGCGTTCGATGAAGCGGGCGATGTCGTCGGGGTAGTGCTGCCCGTCGGAGTCGATGGTCAGGGCGTAGCGGAAGCCCGCCTCGCGTGCGGCGCGGAGCCCGCGGCGCAGGGCGTACCCCTTGCCGCGGTTGCGGGCGTAGGCGATGGTGCGGATGCCCTCCGTCGAGGCGAGCACCTCGGCCGTGCGGTCCGTCGAGCCGTCGTTGACCACGAAGATGTCGGCGCAGTAGCGCCGCACGCCGGCGATGACCCCGCCCAGCGTCCGGTCGTTGTTGTAGGTGGGAATCACCACGGCGCAGCCCAGCCTTCGGGCCCGTTCGGCCCAGGGTATCTTCATCTCGGAGTCAGACATGCAGGTCGGTGTATGAGGCTTTGAGTTTGAGTACGGTCCGCTCGCGGTCGGTCACCGTGGCGTCGATGCGCCCCGCGTCGGCGCGGAGGCTGATTTCGAGCTGCTGCGTGAGGCGCGGGTCGACCGGCGCGGTGAACTTGCAGTCGCGCACCGCGGTGAAGCGGCAGGGGCGTCCCACCGCCTCCGAGAGCGCCTCGCGCACCATGTCGAGCGTGCAGACGCCCGGGAGCACCGGCTGCCCGGGAAAGTGGCCCGCAAAGAGCGGGTGGGCGGCGTTGAGCCGCACGCGGAAGCACCGAGCGGCACCCTCGGCGGGGCCGCCTCCGAGTTGTTCGAGCGTATAGAGTTCGTTGCGCAGCATGGTCGTTCGTGTGAAGGGGTCAGTTGGCGTCGAATGCCGCGTCGTCGATGGCGACGTTGAGCCGCTTGCGGCTGAAGCGGTAGAGCGTGTAGTCGCCCGAGGGCTGCTCCATGCGCAACCGGTCGAGGGTCATGTCCGCGGCGTCGAAGTCGAGCGTGATGGAGCTCACGTAGCGGCGCGCCGCGCGGCTCTCGGGGATGAGCACCACGCGGTAGCCCCCCTCGCGCGGGGTGACGCTCATGCGCCCCGTCTGGCGGAGCGCCTCGAGGTCGCCCGTCATGCAGGCGCCGAAAATCGACTGCATCTGGCGGAGCATCGGGTTGGAGTTCATGCGTGCCGTGGTGGTGCGGCCCGCCATGCGGTTGAGGAAGAGCTCCCCGGTCATGACGATGCGGTCGCCCGAGTCGAAGTCGAGCGCCATGCGCGCGGGGCGCTTGTAGCGGAAGGTGCCGCTGCGGACCACGTCGTCGGCCAGGACGCTCATGTGGCGCGTCTCGGTGAAGGCGCAGAGGATGCTCTCGACCGAGCGGCTCCGCGCGGCGAACTGCGCGGCGAAGCGCTCGGCGGCGGAGGCCTCCTGGCCCCGTGCGGCGTTCGGTGCCGCGACGGCGGCGAGCAGCATGCAGGCTATTGTCAGCTTAGCGAGTCTTTTCATAGGCTTCGATGTCAAAAAGTTCGGGCAGGGTCACCGGCTCGAGGCCGCGGCTCCGCAGCCCCTCGACGAGCAGCCCGACCAGCCGCTCGCTCCCCGCGCAGCGGTCGTGCAGCAGGATGACCGCACCGGGGTGGAGGCGGCGCAGGATGCGTGCGGCAACCCGTTCGGGGCTCTGCCCCATGGTGTCGAGCGAGCGGATGCTCCACCCCACGGGGTCGAGCCCCAGGCGGCGCACCGCCCGGGCAATCGTGGGGTTGGTCACCCCGAAGGGGGGCCTGAAGAGGCGCGGTTGCCGCCCCGTGATGCGGTGCAGCACCTCGCCCGTGCGGCGCAGCTCCTCCATGGTGCGGCCGAGGCTGCGGAGCGGGAAGCGCCACGAGTGGGTGTAGGAGTGGTTCCCCACCACATGCCCCTCGGTCGCCATGCGGCGCACCAGCTCGGGATGGGCCTCCGCTCGGGCCCCCACCACGAAGAAGGTGGCCCGCACCCCCTGCCGTGCCAGCAGGTCGAGCACCGCGGGGGTCCGCTGCGGGTCGGGTCCGTCGTCGAAGGTGAGCGCCACGCGGCGCCCCGCCCTCCGGGCGCGGCAGCGCATGCGCAGGTACCACGAGGCGCGCACCGAGGCCGAGCCCCGGACCAGGAGCACGGCCGCAAGCAGCACGGCGGCCGCGATTATGAACGTTGCGCTGCCCATTCGATGACGATGACCGTTGGGTTCGTATCCATATAGTTGTTGCACAGCACGATGCGCCGCACCTCGCTGTTCAGCAGCGGCAGCGCTTCTGCCAGCCGCCGCCCCGCGCCGGTGGCGCAGTCGGGCTCCATCGGCTCGGGACGCACCACCAGGTCGGCCCCGAAGCGCCGCATCAGCTCGTCGTCCGACGCGCGGAGCTCCTCCCCGGCCGGGAAGAGCACCTCGGTGATGCAGCCCGCGCAGCGGGGCCCCGCCTCATTGGAGAGGAGCAGGAAGAGGGCCCCCTCGCCATCCGCGTGGCGGCGCCAGAGCCCCATGCGCGCCATGATGCGGTGCTGCGCGGGGGTCTGCTCGTCGGCGGCCCCCAGCAGCAGGTGGTGCGCCTGCCCCTCGTCGAGGAGCATCGCCGCGTCGAGCAGCGCCGACTCGAAGCTGTAGCCCCGGTGGGCGTAGGTCATGTTGTAGGCGCGGTTGCCGCAGAGCAGCGCAATCTGCGCCCCGAGCGTGTTGAAGGTCGACTGGATGAAGGGCGTGGGGTTGAGCAGCTCCTCGCGCTGTTCGACCATCGTACGCAGGAATTTCTCGCTGTCGCCCAGACAGCCGAACCCAGTGGCGGTGATGATGGCGTCGACCTGCGCGGGGTCGACCCCGCTGCGGCGCAGCGCGGCCATCGCCGTGGGTACGCCCATGCGCAGGAAGCGGCTCATGCGTCGCCGCATGGCTGCCGAGGGGACCAGCTCGGCGAAGGGGGGCAGCTGCTCGTCGTGGAGCGCATGCCCGTTTATGTAGCAGCGGCACTTCATGGTTCCCGGCAGAGAAGGAGCGAGGCGCAGTTGCCGCCGAATCCGAACGAATTCGACAGCACGCAGCGCAGGTCGCTCCGCGTGAGACAATCCAGCGGGCGGATGCCCCCCTCGGGGTCGGGCTCCGCAAAGCGCAGCGTGGGGTAGCACTCGCCGTGGTGGAGCGCCAGCACCGAGATGACCGCCTCGATGGCTCCGGCGGCGGCGAGCGTGTGTCCCGTCGTCGCCTTGGTCGACGAGACGGGGGGCAGCTCCGCGCCGAAGAGGCGCCTCAGGGCGCGGCTCTCGGCCAGGTCGTTGTTGGGCGTCCCCGTGCCGTGGGCGTTGACCCAGTCCACCTCGCGGGGCTCGATGCCGGCCTGGCGGAGCGCGCCGCTCATGGCCAGGAAGTCGCCCTCGCCGTCGGGCGAGGAGGCGGTCTGGTGGTAGGCGTCGTTGGCGTTGGCGAACCCCGCCACGTAGCAGTAGGGGCGGTGAGCCGTCTCCCCGGCGCGCTCGAGCACCACGTAGGCGGCCCCTTCGCCCAGGTTGAGCCCCGCGCGCGAGGCGTCGAAGGGGCGGCAGGGCTGCTCGTCGAGGATCATCAGCGACTTGAAGCCGTTGAGCGTGAAGCGGCACAGGGCGTCGCATCCGCCTGCCACCACGCGGTCGGCCACGCCGTGGCGCAGCAGCCGTGCGGCCAGGCCGATGGCGTTGGCCGCCGACGAGCAGGCGGTGCTGAGCGTCGTGGTGAGTCCGTCGACGGCGCAGCGGCGGGCGATGGCCAGCGTGCTGTCGGCGCAGTCGTGGTGGGCCGCCATGCGGAGGCGTCCGCGCCGCTCGTCGCGTGCGAACTCCTCGAAGAAGCACTCCGTGAGGTCCATGCCGCCCACCGAGGTCGACGAGACGAGGGCCGTGCGGGGGCGCACCCCTCCGGCGTCGCGCAGTGCCTCTTCGGCGGCCATCATCCCCAGCAGCGTCGTGCGCGACTGGAGCTCCCCGATGCCGAGGCGTGCGGCCAACTCCTCGTTCGAGAGGGGCACCTCGCCCACGGGCAGACAGTGGCGCGTGGCGAGGCGCACCGGCCGTGGGGCGATGCCGCTCCGGCCCGCGCGCAGCGTGGCGAGGTTTTCGGCGACGTTCAGACCCGCCGCCGAAACGATGCCGATGCCCGTGACTGCGATGCGCATGGCCCTACTGTTTGCTGTTAGCGGCGATGTATTCGGCCAGCGTGCGCACCGAGTAGAAGTGAGGCTTCGCCTCGGCGGTATTCTCCAGCCGGATGCCGTAGTTCTTTTCGAGGATGAGGATAATCTCCAGCGCGTCGATGGAGTCGAGGCCCAGTCCGTCGCCGAACAGGGGCGCATCGGCATCGATGTCGTCGGGGGTAATCTCCTCGAGGTTGAGCGCTTCGATAAGCTGCTCCTTGAGTTTCGGAATAATCTCTTCGGTCTGCATCTCTTCTATCTTGTTTTCTTGTTTTGTTGTCTTCCAATATATTTTTTTCAAATCATCTCCGGGCTCTCCGGCGTTTTTCGGGGTTTCCCGGGGTTTTCCGGGGTTTTCCGGGGTTTTCCCGGGGCTCTTCGGCCCTCTTCGGCCCTCTTCGGTTCTCTCCGGCCCGGTGTCCTTTCTCCTCTTGCGGCCCGGCCTGCCTCTAATTTACTTTCCCTCCGGCTGCTCCTCTTCGGCCTCGAGCAGCATGAGGCGGACGTCGTAGATGCCGGCCAGGTATTCGCAGCGGCCGCAGATGACGGCGCGCGCCGCACCGCGGGCGATGAGCCGGCGGGCGTAGCGCTCGGCTACGGGGTGCTCCGCATCGGTGACGAAGAAGCTCTCCTCGCCCTGGATGTGGTGGCGGATGCAGATTTCACCCGCCGCCACGTTGGGCAGCGTGTAGACGAAGACCGCCGGCGAGCACCCCTCGGGCAGATGCTGCTCGACGATGCGCTGGTGCGCCAGGTCGGTGTCGAGCGACGAGGAGGTGTTCTCCAGCACCACGGCGATGTCGGTCGGGGCGTAGCGTTCGCCGAGCCGCTGCCCGGCGAGCAGCTCCTCGGCGGCGACGTAGGCCGCCTTGGCCAGGTCGTCCATCTTGAAGAACTTCATGTTGGGGGTCCCGAGCGCGTGGTAGCATGCGCGGACCACCTGCGCGAAGGGTTCCCCCGTATGGGGCAGCTCCCATCGGGCCGTCACGCGGCAGCTCCGCTTCTGCGGCGCGGCCTCCTGCCGCCGGGCGTCGCCGGCGAACTGCTCGAGCCCCAGCACGATGGCGGCGTTGCAGCCGCCGAATCCCGAGGCGCTCTTCAGACAGTGGCGCATGGCGAGCGTGCGGCTTTCGGCCGAGACGTTCATCGGACAGGGGGTCCCGAGCCGCTCGAACCCGGCCGTGCCGAGCAGCACGCCGCGGCGCAGCTCTTCGGCCGCAAGGATGCTCTCGACCACCCCCGAGGCCCCCAGCGTGTGGCCCAGCGCCCCCTTCAGGCTGTTGACCGGGCAGTCGCTCAGACCGCTCAGCTCGAGGGCGCGGCTCTCCATGGCGTCGTTGTAGGCCGTGCCCGTGCCGTGGGCGTTGACGAAGCTGAGCCGCTCGCGCGGCAGGGCCGCCTCGCGCAACGCCCCCTCGATGGCGTAGTGGAGCCCGTCGCCCGTCCGCGAGGGGCCCGATATGTGGTTGGCGTCGTCGGTGACGGCACCCCCTTCGAGCCGCACGGCGGGCAGCTTGGCCCGCGCGGGGTCCGACGTGAGGACCACGGCCGCCACGGCCTCGCCCAGCGAGAGCCCGTGCTCCGGCGTGGCGTCGTAGGGGCGGCAGGGGCCCGGACTCAGCGACTTGAAGGAGCGGAACCCCTCGGCGACGAACTCGCTCAGCAGGTCGCCCCCCGCGACGATGACGTGGGCGCACTCCCCGTCGAGAATCATGCGGCGGGCGACGATGAGCGCCGTGACGCCCGAGATGCAGGCGTTCGAGACGACCACCGGCGGACGCGTGATGCCCAGCCTTCGGGCCACGCGGCAGGCCGAGGTGTAGAGAAAGGCCTCGTCGGGGGGCGTCGTCCGCCCCTCGAGCAGCGAGACGTTGCCCTTGGTCGTCGAGATGACGAGGGCGCACTCCTCTCCTCCGGGGTCGAGGTGCGACTCCTGGGCGGCCCGTTCGGCGCAGTGCACCAGCGCGCTCTCGAGCGGCGTGAGCCCCTCGAGGGCAAGCGCCTCGAGCAGCCCCGGAGCAAAGCTCCCGGCGGCCTCCAGCGGGCAGGTCCGCCCGACGGGATGCAGGCCGCACCGCTCCTCGGCCAGCGCGCGGAAGCTCTCCTGCGTGTCGCTGCCCAGCGCCGTCAGCATGGCGTCGCCGCCCAGATAGGTCGCTATTCGATGTTCCATCTGCGTTTCCATTCCTTGAAAAATTGGGGTGCCGTGAGCTCCAGCTCGCCCTCGGTGTTGACGAAGACCTGCGTTGTGGAGCCCGTGGCGACCACCTCGCCGTCCGAGGCGCGGCGGATGGTGTATTCGAAACAGATTTTGGCCGCCTCGGTCGGGATGTAGCGCGTCTCGACCTCGGCCCGCTCGGCGATGCGGAGCGGACGGCGGTAGTCGACCTGCAGCGCGACGATGGGGGCCGTGTAGCCGCTGGCGTAGATGTCCAGATAGCCCAGCCCGGGATAGCGCTCGCCGAAGGCCTCGCGGCCGTCCTCGAAGTAGCGGACATACTCCCCGTGCCAGACGACGCTCATCGAGTCGACCTCGCTGAAGCGGACGCGGAGCGTGGTGGTGTGGCTCAGTGCGGCCCCCGCAGGGGCGGTTTCCCTCTTGCGTTTCATGACTGCAGGTATATTTTCAGGTTCCCTTCGGCCAGCGGTCGACCGTCGGCCTCGGTGCGCACCTCGGCCAGCGACAGGGGTCCAATCTCCTGGACGATGCGCAGGCGGGTGCGCAGATGCGCCCCCGTGCGGGGCAGGTCGTGGAGCTCGAGGCGCGAGACCGCTCCGATGAAGCCCACCGGCACGGGGCGCCCCTCGGCCCGGCAGCACCACCCGATGCGGGCGGCGGCCGACTGGGCCATGTGTTCGATAATGCCGCACTCGCTCATCCGCCCTCCGGCGACGAAGAGCCCCGCGGGCACCACGGTGTAGCCGGTTGTCGAGACCCCCTCGGCATCGATGCCCTCGAAGCGGTCGACGAGCACCATGGGCGGCCGCTGGGGAATTAGCTCCAGCGGGTTGGTCTCCAGCGGGTCTTCCTGCGGGCGTACCGGTGCGGCGGGCTCCTTCGCGGCAGTGGCTCCGGCTGTCTGCTCCGGCGCTGCGGTACTCTCCACGGCCGGACACTCCCTTGTTGCAGCCCCCGTGGCGGCCTTTCCCGGCATCGGCGCGGTCCCGGTGGCCGGGCGCATATTCGTTGCAGCCTCCGCGGCTGCCTCCTTTGTTGCGACCTCCGCGGCGGCGGGCCTTACGGTTTTCTCAGATACTCCCATAGCGGTCCCTTTCGGTTGCGTTCGATTCTCAGTTTGTCCATCAGCGCGTTGGCCTCGTCGTCAGGGAAGACCCACGCCTTGCCCGTCGCGAGCGCCTCGGCGCGCGCCTGCTCCAGGTCGAAGTCGGGGCAGAGCCAGTAGCGCGGCTCGATGAGCGTGTCGTCGGGCGAGACGACCCCCTGCTCGACGGCCAGCCTGTGGAGCCGCGTGTGGGGGTAGATGCGCATCCCCACGTAGGGGAAGATGACGCTGTGGCGGATGTGGCGCGCACGGGCAATCCCCCGCCGCACGCTCTGCATCGTCTCGCCCACGCCCCCCAGGATGAGGAAGTGGGCGTAGTAGACGTTGGCCGCGAGCGCCGCCTCGGAGGCGCGCAGCACGTCGTCGAAGGTGAAGCGCTTGCCGTAGGCCTCCAGCGTCGCGTCGTCGAAGGACTCCGTCCCGAACTCGATGTGGGTGAGCCCCGAGCGGCGGTAGAGCTCCAGCTCCTCGCGTCCGAGCCCCAGCGGGGTGAAGTAGGCCCCCCAGCGGATGCCCGCCTCGCGGCGGATGAGCTCCTCGGCCAGCCGCGCGTTGAAGCCCGGACAGATGTTGAAGACCGAGTCGGTGAAGAAGAGGTAGTCGACCCCCATGCTCCGCTTCAGGCGGATGATGTCGTCGACGATTTTCGCGGCGTCGAGCGTCCGCATCGTGCGGCCGTCGATGACCGGGTAGGAGCAGTAGACGCAGTCGTAGGGACAGCCGCGCTTGGTCTGGATGTTGAGCATGCCGCTGTACTTCCAGTAGTAGGCGACCCACTCTTGCTCGAACTCGACGTCGAGCTCGTGCAGGTAGCGGCTCCGCGGCCGGGGATAGGGCTCCCGGTCGGCTGCGCCGCCGCGCAGGAAGAGTCCGTCGATGCCGTGCGGCTCGCGCCCCTCGTCAAGCGCCTCGAGCAGCTGCGCCAGGCTCTCCTCCCCCTCGCCGGCCAGCCCGTAGTCGGCGCTGGTCGCCTCCATGAAGTGCTCGGGGAAAATCGAGAAGCCCGCCCCGCCGATGAGCAGCGGCGCCGTGCAGGCGCGGCGGACGGCCTGCGTGATTTCGAGGTAGCCCGCGAGGAAGTTCCCCTCGCGCAGCGAGTTGGCGCCGTCGACGTTGCGCAGCGAGACCCCCACCACGTCGGGCCGCTCGCGGCGGATGAGCTCCTCGAGCTGCGCGACGCTCCCCAGGTTGCAGTCGAAGAGCAGCACCTCGTAGTGGGGCATCCGCCGCCGCAGGTAGCTCTTCAGATAGGAGAGCCCCAGCGGGTAGACCGGATAGGGCTCCCGATGGCGGTTGGCCGAGACGAGCAGGATGCGGCGTTGCGGTGTCATTTCCAGAAGTCGTAAAAGTTGAACCACTGTTCGGGGTAGCGGTGCAGGATTTGTTCGAGCGATGCGGCGTAGCGGTCGAGCAGCTCGGCGCTCCCGATGCGTTCGTCCCCGCGGGCGAGCAGCTCGAAGTGGAAGCGGTAGCGGCGACCGCGCTCCCGCATGGCGTAGTAGACCACTACGGGCACCTGCAGCTTCGAGGCGAGGCGGAAGGGGCCCTCGGGGAAGCTCGCCTCGCAGCCCAGCAGCCGGTGGCGGAGCGTGTGGCGCGGCGAGAGGTAGCGGTCGCCCTGGAAGCAGACATACTCGCCGCCGTTGAGCGCCACCTTGATGCGGAGCATCGTGTCGAGCGTCGGCCCGTTGATGGGAATCACCTTGTAGCCGCACTCCTCCGTGTTGCGTTCGACCACGCGGCGGATGCGTTCATACTCGGCGTCGTACATCACGATGTTGATTTTGCGGCCGTACTTCCCGAAGAAGTGTGCCCCGGCCTGCCAGCAGCCGACGTGCGCCCCCAGCACGACCACGCCGCAGCCGCTCTCGAGCAGCGCGATGAAGTCGTCGTAGTTGTCGAAGAGGAAGCGGTAGCGGCCGGCTGCCCCGCCGCCGATGGCCACCTTGTCGATGAGCGTCTGCCCGAAGCGGTAGTAGTGGCGGAAGAGGGCCGCCGCGGCGCGCAGGGGGCCGTATCCGAGCCTTCGGCGGCAGTAGCTCCAGACGGCGGCCGTGGCGCGCGGCGCGCAGGGGATGAAGTAGACGACCACCAGCGCCAGGAAGGCGTAGGCGGCGCGGATGCCGACGTAGCGGATGAGCAGAACGAAGAATGCGTAACCGAATCCTCCGCCCCGCGACTTTCCGTTCCATCCCGCCGGGCTTGCGCTCTCCATGCCGCTAAGCGTTGAGTTTCGAGATGATGAGGTTGTCGAAATCCTCGAACGTCCGCACGCCGACGAAGTCGGGTCCCTTGAGCGTGACGCCGAAGTTCTGCTCGACGAGGACCACAACGTCCACCAGGTCGAGGCTGTCGAGGCCCAGCACCTCCTTCAAATCCCCCTCGGGGGTGATTGCGGAGGGGTCGATTTCGAACTCTTCGGCCAGCACCTCCTTGATTTTTGCTTTGATTTCTTCGTTTGTCATGGTTGTCATGGTTCGAATTTTTTGACGATTAACGTCGAGTTGGTCCCTCCGAAGCCGAACGAGTTGCTCAGGAAGGTCGAGAAGGGTCGGTCGACGCGGCTGGCCGGGATGTTCAGGTGGCACGAGGCCTCGTCGGGCTCCTCGAAGTTGAGGTTCGGGGCGATGAATCCCCGCTGCATCATCAGTACCGAGTAGACCACCTCGCTGGCTCCGGCCATCCACATCTCGTGGCCCGTCTGCGACTTGGTCGAGGTGACGTAGGGTTTCCGCTCGCCGAAGACCTCGTGGATGGCCAGCGCCTCGTTGAGGTCCCCCACGGGGGTCGACGTGGCGTGGGCGTTGATGTACTCGATGTCGGCGGGGGTCATTCCGGCGCAGCGGAGCGCCATGCGCAGCGAGCGGGCCGGGCCGTCGACGTTGGGCGAGGAGATGTGCTCGCCGTTGGAGGAGAATCCGTAGCCGACAATCTCGGCGAGGATTTCGGCCCCGCGGCTGCGTGCCGACTCGTAGCTCTCGACGATGAGCGTTGCGGCGCCGCCGCTCGGCACCAGACCGTCGCGGTGGCGGTCGAAGGGGCGTGAGGCGCGTGCGGGCTCCTGCTCGCGGATGGAGAAGGCGCTCAGCGCGTCGAAGTTGCCCACCGAGAAGAGGTTGACCTCCTCGGCGCCGCCGCAGACGACGCACTGCTGCAGCCCCTGGCGGATGAGCAGGTAGGCCATGCCGATGGCGTGCGAGCCGCTGGCGCAGGCTCCCGAGACGGTGAAGTTGATGCCCCGCAGGTTGAAGATGGTCGAGAGGTTCATCGTCACCGTCGAGTTCATCGACTGGAAGATGTTGCCCGAGCCGACGAGCACCGTGTTGTGCTTCTCGCGGATGACGTCGGCGCCGTGGATGACGGCCTCGGCGCTGCTGTCGTTGCCGTAGAGGATTCCGGTCTCGTGGGCGAGCAGCCAGTCGGTGTCGATGCCCGCCTGGGCGAGCGCTTCGGCGGTAGCGACGTAGGCGTAGGCCCCCTGCTCCGAGAGGCACATCCGCTGGCGGCGGTCGAGCGCCTTGCGCAGGTCGGGTTTGCGGAGGATGCCGGTGAGAGCGGAGCGGTAGCCCATCTCCTTGCGTGCGGGGTCGAGGCCGATGCCCGAGCGGCCGCAGTAGAGCGACTCGGCAACCTGCTCGCGGTTTTCACCGATGCAGGAGTAGATGCCCATGCCCGTGATGACGACTCTGTGTTGTTCCATTGCTTGCGTGTATAGCCTTGTTTGCCTGTGTACAGGTTCCTTTTTGGTTTGTTTTCTCATTCTGGTCCGGTCCGGCTCTTCTTATAAAGTTGCGGCCCGGTCCGGTCTGGCCTTATCCCGGTCTTCCCCGGCCTGCCCGGTCTTTTTCTGCCTTTTCCCAGTCTGTCCGGCCCGGTTCAGCCTCGGGTTGCCCGGTCTCCCCCCGGCCTGCCCGGTTCAGCCTCGGTTTGCCCGGCCTCTCCGGCCCGGTTCGGTCCCGGTCTTTTCCGGCCCGTCTCTTAAAAATTTGCGGCCCGGCCCCTTTCGGTCCCCGGCGGCCTTTTCCCGGTCCCCGGCGCCCCATTTCCGGTCCCCGGCGGCCATCTCCGCCCTCCCCGGCGCGGGTCAGAGGATGCCTCCGTTGATGGAGATGACCTCGCCGGTGATGTAGGAGGCCTTCTCCGAGGCGAGGAAGGCCACCAGGTCGGCCACCTCCTCCGGCTCGCCGAAGCGTCCGGCGGGGATGGTACGCCGCAGCGCCGCCTCGTCCAGGTCGGCCGTCATGTCGGTGCGGATGAAGCCCGGGGCGACGGCGTTGACCGTCACCCGCTTCTTGGCCACCTCCTGGGCCAGCGCCCGCGTGGCGGCGATGAGTCCCCCCTTGGCCGCCGAGTAGTTGACCTGCCCGGGGAGCCCCTTGATGCCCGAGAGCGAGACGATGTTGATGATGCGTCCGTACTTGCGGACGAGCATCCCCTTGAGCAGCGGCTGCGTGACGTGGAAGAATCCGTCGAGGTGGGTGCGCAGCACGCCGTACCAGTCCTCGTGGGGCATCCACAGCAGCAGCCCGTCGCGGCGGATTCCGGCGTTGTTGACCAGCACCTCGACCGCCTCGTCGGGATGCGCCTCGAGCCAGCCGCCCAGGGCGCGCTCCGCGGCCTCGCGGTCGGCCACGTCGAAGGGGAGCAGCTCGCCCTCGCCCCCTTGCCGGCGAATGAGCGCAAGGGTCTCCTCGGCGGCCGCCGCATTCGCAAGGTAGTTGACCAGCACATGGTAGCCCATGCCGGCCAGACGCAGCGCCACGGCGCGTCCGATGCCGCGGCTTGCCCCCGTCACGAGGGCGTATCGTCTCTTCTGGTTCGTCTCCATATTATCCGTAATCGGAGCGGGCGGTTCCCGTTGCGGGGTTCCGCACGCTCCGTGTTTGTTTTCCGTCGTTTCGCTCCGGTCCGGCTCTCCGGTCCGGTCCTGTATTTCAACTCCGCTCCCGAGCTCTGTCCCCGGCCCTCTTCCGACACCCCGGTTAGAGAAGCCCGGCGGGTTGCGTGCGCATGAGCTGCTCGAGGCGCTCAATCTCGCGGTACTTGGGCGTATCCTCGCGGAAGGCCGGCACCTCGGCGCGTACCCGGTCGTAGAGGCGGCGCGTCGCCGGTGCAAGCTGCCCGGCAATCTCCAGACAGTCGACCGCCTGGGCCAGCGCCATGAGGTGGATGGCCATCACCTGATAGCCGTTCTCGACCACCTGACGGCAGAGCAGCGCCGCATTGGTACCCATGCTGACGATGTCCTGGTTGTCGTTGTTGTTCGGGATGCTGTGGACATACATCGGGTTGGAGAGCGTCTGGCTCTCGGCCGTGGTCGAGGTGGCGGTGAACTGCGCCGCCTGCAGCCCGTAGTTGAGTCCCAGCTTGCCCAGGTTGACAAACGGAGGCAGGATGCCGTTGATGCGGTCGTGGAAGAGGTAGTTCATCTGCCGCTCGGCGAGCATCGTGAGCTTTGTGGTGGCAATCTTGAGCTTGTCCATCTCCAGCGAGACGTAGTCGCCGTGGAAGTTGCCGCCGTGGTAGACGTTGCGCGTGAGGGGGTCGACCACCGGGTTGTCGTCGACCGAGTTGAGCTCGTTGACCAGCACCTCCTCGGCGCCCCGCAGCGTGTCGAGCACCGGACCCAGAATCTGGGGGATGCAGCGCAGCGAGTAGTAGGGCTGGACCTTGTGTTCGAAGTGCTGCTCGGTGTGGCGGTGGTAGAGCACCGTCTCGCGCTTGAGCAGCCGCTGCCCGCCCTCGGCCGCACGGCGCATGGCTGCGGCGATGTCGCGCTGCCCGGCGTGGAGCTTCATGGCGTTGAGCTCCTCGGAGAGGAAGTCATCGTACGACGAGGCTATTTCGTTCATCAGCAGTGAGGCGGCCACGGCGTAGTCGAGCAGGCGGCGCACCTCGAGCAGGTTGACCAGCCCGATGCCCGTCATCACGGCCGTGCCGTTGGTGATGGCCAGCCCCTCGCGCAGGTGGATGCCCAGCGGGGTGATGCCCTCGCGGGCGAAGACCTCGGCCGTCGGGCGGCGCTCCGGGACGCCGTCGCGCTCGACGAAGACCTCGCCCTCGCCGATGAGCGCCAGTGCAATGTGGGCCAGCTGCACCAGGTCGCCGCTGGCGCCGACGCTGCCGTGGCGCGGCACGACGGGGGTGATGCGGCGGTTGAGCAGCTCGGCCAGCAGGGTGATGACCTCGGGATGAACCCCCGAGCGGGCCTGTGCGAAGGTCTGGATGCGGGCCAGCATCGCCGCACGCACGCAGACCACCGGCAGCGGTTCGCCCGCACCGGCGGCGTGGCTGCGGATGATGTTGTACTGGAGGGCTCTGAGGTCTCCGTCGTCGATGCGGTACTGGGCCATCGGGCCGAAGCCGGTGTTGATGCCGTAAATCACCTTGTCGGAGGCGAACTCCTCCAGAAAACGATAGCACTCCTCCACCTCGAGGAGCATCTGCTGCTGCGGCGCGACGCGCCCGCCGCCGAAGAGCACCTCTTCGACCTGCTCCAGACGCAGCCTGTTTCCGATTTGAATCATGATGCGGACCCTTTTAAGACGGGAATGGTTCCCGAGCTGCTCCTTCCCTTCGAATGCGATGCGTCTGTCCGGGCTCTCCGGGCGCTTTTTGCGACCGTATCCAAAAGGCAAGAGTTGGACAAAGATACAAAATATTTCGCAAAATATGTCTGTTTTGGCGCGAAGTTCTTCTCCGTTCGGGCTGCCTTCGGGTCCGAACGGTCCGCACGGGGCCGGCACGGTATTTCCGGGGCGGTTTTGCGGAGGCGGATTTGCGGGGCGGTTTTTTGAGGTGGGCGGTTTGCCGGGATGGAGCGGGCGCGGCGGCTTTTTGGACGGCGGAGGGCGATTTTTTTCGACAGGAAGTGGGCCCTCTTCTTTGTATTTTTCCGACGAAATAGTATTTTTGTATTCGGGGAACCCCCCATTTACCGCGGCGGACGGCAGTCTTCCTGCCGCTCCCGGGGCGGACCGCCGAACTATGGAAAAGGAGCGATACGACACGTTCGATTTCGAGGACAACCGTCGGGTTGTCGAGGCTTTGCGCAGCGGAGACGAGCACTGTTTCGATGCTCTGTTCCGCCGTTGCTATAGGCCGCTGTGCGCCTATGCCTCGCGCTTCGTCCCCCTGTCGCGTGCCGAGGAGCTGGTGCAGGATACCCTCCTGTGGCTCTGGGAGAACCGCCGCAAGCTCATCCCCGAGATGCCGCTCCGCTCGCTGCTCTTCACCATCGTCCGCAACAAGTCGCTCAACAGCGCCTCGCGCAACTCATTGCGCAACCGCATCCTGCGCGAGCTGGCCTCGGATTTCGAGGAGGAGTTCGACGACCCGGCGCTCTACTTCGAGAGCGAACTGGCGCGCCGCTTTGCGGAGGCGCTGCGGCGCCTTCCCGAGGAGTTCCAGCAGACCTTCCGCATGCACCGGCTCGAGGGGAAGACCCACCGCCAGATTGCCGAGGAGCTCCACGTCTCGCCCCAGACGGTCAACTACCGCATCGGTCAGACGGTGCGCTTCCTGCGCGAGGAGCTCCGCGAATACTGGCCGGTGCTCGTGCTGCTGCTGGGCTTCAAGCTCCGGTAGCGTCGGGGCTTCACCGCCGAATGGCGTTCCCTCCCCGTTCCTCCGCTCCGTCTTCCCGGCAGACCCCGGTCCGATTTTCCAGTTTTTTCCAGCATTTTCCAGTTTTTTCCAGTCTTTCCGTTTTTTCGCGTCTCCCCCGTTTTCTTCGTTCTCTTCCCCCCCCCGTTTCCGCACCCGCTTCCACGCTCGCCCTGCTTCTGTCGGCCCCGCCGCCGCTCTGTCCCGCCCGCTCTCGTCCGCCTTGTCCCGCTCTGTCCTGGCCTGCGGCTCGTCC
>OLJB01000796.1_pt1 | contig 17664 bp, 10 predicted proteins | sample 1601391 | NCBI WGS metagenome assembly OLJB01 (sample SAMN01915215, study PRJEB22387) | human gut metagenome | isolation source: stool | host: Homo sapiens | place: USA | reverse complement strand
GTTGAGTTTGAGATATAGTAGGTATTTTAAAAGCCATTACCTCTTGTGATACTTGTTTTCCTTCTATGAGTTTACCTCTATACCCAGTAATACTAAATCCTGCTGAAGTTTCGTAAGCATTTAAGATTTGGTCTTTTGGTATACCTAAATTAACTGCAGCAGGTTCTACCCAGTATCTATATGATACTTCTCCAGCAGCTTGAGTTACAGTTACAGTTTTAGTTAGACCACCAACTTGCTTGATAGTTATAGTTCCGCTAAGAAGTTGTTCTGTGTGATTCTTAGAAGTAATGGATACCTCTAGAGTCTTTTCTTCATTGTCCATAAATCTTAGTCCAGCAGTAAAGGGTGGTTCCTCTAGGAATTCTGCTGTAACTTCTACATTTTCCCAATCTCCTTGGGGTGTACCATTAATCATTTCCCTACGTTGAGAAGTGATTGCCAAAGTATCAGAGCCACCCTTACCCAATATGTTTATGGCTTCCTTATCTACTTCTAATTTGTATTCGTAGTTAAGGCTGCCTTTCTTTTGAATAAGATTTACAGTCTTAGGTACTCCATTAACTGTAATGGTAAGGATGGCTTTTTTATCTGCTTCTGTATCATTCACTTTTAACGGATGTACCATTACGAGTGCAGGACCAGTACCAGATGTTTTATCTGCTTCAAAATCTGCCATTACTTTGTATATTTTCTAAGTTCTTTTCTTAATTGATTTCGTATCTCTTTCTCTAAAACTACGTTTCCACCGGCTGCCTCAAAAGCAGGTTTCCATAAAGGACGAGGTGGAAGATTACCATCTCTACTACCGTATTCCAACATGATAGCAATTTGATTAAGAGTTTTTCGAGAAGTTCTACCAGAGTATGTTATCTTCCTTAATCCTGGAGGAAGACCAACAAAGGTTCTGTCTTTCTGAGTTACCATAGTAACTGACCTTGCATATTGACCAGTAAGATTTAATAGGGTATGTGCTCCATACTTCTTAAGTGTAGCAGTAGCATGAGGAGGCCAAGAAACTTTGGAACCCGGTGGAGGTAGACCATTATTTAAACTACGCCTTACTATACGAAGAAGTTGATTACCAAACTTCCTAGTACCTAACTCATAACCGAGTTTCATAATACTGGGAGTTTTAGCAATCAACCTCTCAGCCTGACGTTGTTTAACGGGGTCTACATAAATCTGAATATCACATAGATTATTCGAGAGGTTTATGTTAACCTTTCTGCTTGCCATCTTTATTCTTATTTAATCCCAACTCTGCATGAAACTCTTGTTTAATAGTTACAGGTTTAGTCTGAGTTACGTATAGGTATAACCTTTTATTTGATGGATTACCTGGTTGAGTAAAGGTCCTGGTAGCCTGCCTATCATGATCTTCCTTATTCTCATCTACCAAATAAGCGTAGTCATAATCGTTTTGGGCAGTTTGACCGTTTTCTACTAACCTACCCCAACTTACTGGAGTTGCAGTATCTTCGTCTTCATTAGGTTTTATATACTCTGTATAGGCAACCTGGGATTGATTGCTAGCAAGTAAGTACTCACATTTAGAAATTATGGTTATAGGAGAAATGCTACCTGCACTAGAATCATGACTTACATTCTTCATAGTTACACTTTCAACTTGGTCATACCATTGGAAGGTCCACCTCCTTACAGTTGCTAATGGTTTATGAGTAAGGTACAGATAAGCAGATTTACTTGGGTAATCGGCTATCCTATATTGTACTGTACCCTTTAAACTGAATACCGAACCATTGGTAGACTTAGGATATGCCCTTACGGTAGTTATAGTTGGGTCATATGATAATGGTGTATTTGTAACTGTAAAGGAATCTATACCAACTCCACTAAAAATAGCTTCGTATTCTGCAGCTTCCTCAGTATCAGATTCTATACCATTAATTACTGGTTTTCTCCAACATTTTAAATCTATAGATTGACCATAACTAGAACCAAACTGAGTACATCCCCAATTCATGGGATATTCCCCTACATCGGGATTACCATTAAAACCAATATAATAATTATAGGATACAGTTGTAGCTGATTGGTTGATATCTACTTGGTCAAGATTACTTGTACCTACTTGTCTAATTGTTACAGTAGCACTTCTAATTGAAGATACTTTATTCTCTAAGCAAGTTACGAATAACTCAGCTTGAGTCTGGTCATTACTGTTTTTGGTAACTTCTAACCAGGGTTCTTCGATTGGGTCAATGGTTACTTCTACAAATTCTTTAGTTGAAGTTTGTGTACCATTGATTACCTTCGTTCTGTAAGAATTAACTACAATAGTATCGGGGTCTATCATCTTAGCTGGTACATTCAGTACCTTGGATGAAGGCTGAAATATACTAAAGGTATAATTCCAAGTAATACTTGCAGCTTGTTGTTCAACTGTCAAAGTTATCGAAGTATCACTACTACCAGTTTGAAATATAACGATATCTGCACTTCTTTGACTAGTAGTTGTATTCTCATCTACGGTTACTGTGAGTGTATTAGATTGCTCTTCTACATGAATCCAACTTGGAGAACCCGGTATAGACGTAGTCCAAGTAGTATCTTCACTTTGACTTGTAACAGAACCGTTAACAATCTTATACCTTTTACTACTTATGGTAAAAGAGTAAGTACCACTAGGCTTAGCAGGCATTTGTTGATTTAAATCTTGAGTACCGTTATTTACCTTTAGTTCATAAGACCAAGCAACACTAGCACCTGCTTGAGTAGTCATCATATCTAATTCCTTGCTACCATAGGTTAAAGTAATAAGTGCTCCACGAGAAAATTTAGAAGTATTTTCAGACAGAGTAATTTCTATATTATAACCATCTCCAGAAGCTTTGGTAATTTCTACATGGGTAATGTATGAAGATTTGGCTCTTAGAGTTGGTGTAACATTATGCCAAGTAGAATCCTTACCATTAATTACATCATAATATCCCGACTTAACCAAACCAAACATACTTCCTCCTACAGCAGGTGAATCACCAAAATTATCTACTACCTCTAATACATCTCGAGTAGATATTGTACTTGCAGCCTGATTACAAGTGATACGAATCACTTTATTAGAACCATTCTGTTCGTATGATACTTGGCCACTCCTTGTAGAAGTAGTTTGGTTCTCTTGCATACTAATACTTGTTCCTAGTACAGTTCCAATATGTTCAGTACTTGTTGCATGTATATAACTTACATTTTCTCTAGAACCCTCTACCAAAGAACCATTAATATACTTTTCACGATAACTAGTAATAGTAATAGACTTAGCAGTACCCAAAGCATCAAAGCTTAAAGTAGTTGGAGAAGCAGTAAATGTATATTCCCATTCTACCAAATATACACTTTGAGTTACCGTAACTTCTTTATAGACGGTATCCATAGTTGCCCTTACTACTACGCTTCTTTGATTTGCAGTTGTGTTTTCTGCAACGGTCAAAGTAGTACCCGATAAACTGAATCCAGTACTAGCAGTAGGTATACTAAGTGTAGGAGTACCAATAGCATCTGATGCTGCATTAGTTGCACCTGAAGACCAATGATTAGTTCTTGGTGCCCTTGCACTTGCAGAGATTTGTGATGTACCACCTTGTTCGGTAAAGGTACTTGGGTTTGCAGAAATGGAAACTACCCATGTACCTTGACTAGTATTGGTAATCTTATTCTCTGCCTGATATATATCGATTGAGGCACTACCAGATTTACCATTAAGAGTAACGGTTAATGTACGGCTTCCCAACTTAGTTCTTGCCTTTGCAGTTGTACCAAGATTAGAACCAGAGATATTTTCAGACCATACTACTGAAGCTCCAGAACTTATAGTACCACCATCATTGGTTTTACCATTCCATCCCCAAAGTTGAGAATAGGTATAAGTAGGTGTAGCTGCAGTTCCTCCCGATGCAGGGATATCTGCGATGCTTCCTAAATATACCGTAGGTGTACCATAGGTTTTTACACCAGCTGCCTGAGACAAAACTGGTGTTAGTTTCTTACCGGATTCTGCCTGAGTAAGAGTATCGGTATAAGAACGAGAACTTTCAGACTTATTTTCTAAAGCTTCGTAATACCCACTCTCTACTGAAAGCCATGATGGTAAACTAGGCCTTGAATAATCAACATTTACTGGACTACCCACAGTTTTACCATTTATATATTTTTGCTTATTCGAAGTAATAGTTAATTCCGTAGGTGTACCTTTACCACCTATAGCATTAAATACTAATGAATTATTCTTACTTGTAAAAGTATATTCCCAAGTTTCAACTCCTGCATCCTGAGTAAATTGAACTGTTATCTGTTTACCTGACTCATTCTGAGTAAAGGTTAAACTTGCAGAACGTTGATTTAGAGTTGTATTTTCTGAAGCTTTATAACCTTCATCATAAACAATCCAGTCCGGATAAGCAGATTGGGTATAACCCACAGAAATAGTATCTCCGATAGCTACTCCATCTATCTGTTTTTGTTTAGTAGTACCTAAACCAAACCCCCGAGGAGTAGAATACCCTCCCAAAGCTGGGAAGTTTAAAACTGTGTCTACTACAGTAAAAGCATATCTATAGGTTACCTTATGAATATCAGAAAGTTGTACGGTTTCATTGTTTCCATAGGAACTGGCATTGGATATTTCCAAGCCAACGTAATTTTCTCCCGTTCCTGTAGGAGAGAGTGCCAACAATTCAGCCTTGGTAGGGCATTCGTTTGAATCCTTACCAAGGCCTACTTTAGTTTTGACAGCACTCCATGTTGCTATCTCACCCATATTAATCTAAGTTTGTGAACAAAAGTTTTTCTCTTAATTCATCAATCTCGGCTTTCAGAAGTTTGATACCTTCGATTGCCAATACTGACATCTTAGAATAATCTACCTCTTTAACCAGGATATAGGTTTCTCCATCCTTTTCTACCTTTTCGAAGGCTTCTGGATTAGGAACTGTTTCAGGTTTAACCTTATTCTCAGATACTAATTCTGGGAAATATTTTTCGATTGTCTGAGCAATTGTACCTATATCGTGATTACCACGAATCATAAATGAATCCGTAGGTATAGAGCAGATTTCATCGAGAGTATGTTCCAATGGTTTAATGAAAGTCTTAAGTCTTTCATCGGATTCTTTCCATAAACCAGAAGGAGCAGATACCTTCTTAAAGATAATCTCAGCAGTAGTACCCAATCCCAACTGGTCTCTTGTTACTCCATGAGGATTACTCATGTTCTGCATGTGAGTAGTAAGATTGGTTTGAGCATTGGTACCTGCAGCCTTAGCATCTGCAATAGCAGTAGCTTGAGCAGTAGATACTGGTTTATCGGCATCAGATGTATTATTAACATTACCTAATCCCACTTGAGCTTTAGTTACTGCATGAGGGTTAGATTTATTACCGATATGAGAATCTACTTTGGCATTTACAGTAGTATCTGCCTGAGCTCTTGTGGCAGCTTCATCTGAAATTAATCCTTCTATTCGGGTAATCTCACCTTTTCTGTCATTGACTTCTTTAGTGATATTATTCTGAAGAGTAGTATCTGCACCTCTTAATTCTTCAGCAACTAATTCAACTGCAGCTTCAAGGTCAGTTCTTACTTGAGTATCTGCAGCTTTTCTATCTGATACCTCTTTATTGATAACAGTAGTGAGTTCTGTTTTAGCAGCAGCTATTGCAGTATCCCTATCTACTACCTCTTGAGCAATGTCATCTGCCAATTCTCCTTGCAGAGCATTAATAGCAGCTTCTCTTGCAGTAGTCTCATCAGATATCTGTTTCGGTAATGTAGTGTCCAACTTAACCTTATCTGCAGCAGTCATAACACCTGCTTTAGCAGAAGTAGCAGCAGGGATGTCTAAACCTTGAATACCGGTACCATCCGATTTCTCATAATTTACTGTAACCTTAGATGTATCTGTACCAACATTAGTCAATCGTATAGGATTAAAAGCCTTAAGAGCATTAAGATTATCCGTAGTAGTTTTACCTTTTCCACCATCATAGGCAGTACCAGTAATCTCTCCAATTACTACTCCACCTGAAACAATCAATGACCAAGTAGTACCAGTCCATCTAAATTGATAACCTGGTTCTCCAGTAGTTACATTCTGATAAATCTTTCCTGCCTCTCCCGTTATTGGTGTATTATGGTCAGCATCTGCAAAGAGAGCGATATTAGAAAGATCTCCAGTAGGAGATTTATCGTATGTTGCATATACATCAATTACATCACCTACGTATGAAGGCAATTGTTCAGCAGGTACCTTACCGTTTTCATCCAGAGAAGCTAATCCACTAGCTTGTGCCTTGGTTGCAATGAAAGCATCTAAGGAATCCTGAACTCCTTGTATATCCCCGGTTAATTCCGTTTTCAAGGCAGCATCTGCTTCTGTTCTTGCAGTTACCTCGTTATCAATTCGGGTACCCAATACAGTATCAGCAGCAGTTCTATCCTGAACTTCCTTATTGATAGCCGTAGTTAACTTCGTATCTAAAGCAGTATCAGCATCTTTTCGATTTTGAACTTCTGTAGCTATTGAAGCTTCTAAAGCCGTCTTAGTAGTTTGGATTAATTCTTTGAGTTCTGTTTCCAGTTCTGAAGTATCAGTTCCAAGACCATCAATCAAAGCCTTCAAAGCTTTACCTTGTTCTGCACTTAATGGTACCTTAGTTCCACCTGCAGTTAAGTTATTTACTACATCTCCTTCGATAAGAATTTTACCAGCTCTTACTGTAGAAATAGACCAAGCACCTTGAGCAGTTCTCTTGAACTCTCTGTAGAATTCCATACCAGCCAATTCATACATAAATCTCAAAGTAATGGCACCAGTAGTAGGACCACTAAGCTGTAAACTCAATCTGAATTGTTGATAGAAATTATTGCCGGTATCTACCAATATATAAGGCCGGTGTGTAGTGTTATTTGCAATCTCGTTAAGCAATTCATCGGTAAATACTGCTGCAATCTCTTCTGAGGTTGCCGAAGCAGATATATTGAATGCTGCTGCCGGGATAATAATTGGTTCTAACTGAGCATCAAGTTTTTTCAAAGAATCAACTACATCTACTGAACCGCCCATATAATTCGTATCAGTAAGAGCCGGCATTCCCAAATCATTGGTAAGACCTACTGCAGCTTTTACCTTATTGAATTTAGAATCAGCATCTGCTTTATCGACTTCAATTCGTTTTTGTACTTTACCAAAAGCTGCCGAAGTAGTATCTGTTACCTTTATATCCAAATCTGCAGGAGTAGTACCGGTTGCCTTTACATAGCCATCGAGTTTGATATCAGTACCATTAAGTACTGGATTAGAATCCAAACGATGAGTATTGATAGTATGAGCATTGGTCGCATCAATATTATCTTGCAAGGTTTTATCTGCTGCAGTACGAGCAGTTTCTTCAGCAGTGATATTTTCTTGCAGAGTAGTATCAGCTGCTTCCCTTGCATCTTCTTCGTTATCGATACGAGTACCCAAAGCCGTGTCTGCAGATTCCCTGTCTGTAACTTCTTTATCAATACGAGCTCCTAAAGCAGTATCAGCTTCTGCTCGGGTAGTTGCCTCTGCAGTGATATTATCCTGCAATGTTTTATCGGCAGACTTACGTTCTGCAATTTCGGTATCAATACGAACTCCCAGGGCAGCATCGGCAGCAGTTCTTGCAGCTTCTTCTGCATCTAGAGCATCTTGAAGAGCCTTATCAGCAGCCTTTCTTTCTTCTCTTTCTGTTCCCAGGTCTGCAGTATTCTGGTCGATTTTACCTTCTAACCGAATATCTTCTGCCTTACGAGCAGCAATCTCGGTTTCAAGTAAAGCCTTAACTTCCAAGTAAGAACCAGAAATGTTATTCTGAATACCTTGAATCAATTCCAAGTTTCTTTGGATATTGGCAGCATTCTGAGTAATAAGAGCATCTTGATTATTTGCTCTTGCCAACAATTCAGTACGAGTTTCAGTAACATAAGTTCTTAAATCCTCTACTGTCTTAGTCAGAGTTGTACTCAGAGTAGTAAGCTTAGCATCTAAAGCAGCATCACCTTCAACTCGTTTTTCAGTTTCTGTCTCAATCTTCGTAGTTAACTCATTTAACTTCTGAGTCATAGTTGTTGCGAAGTTGGGGTCATCACCAAGAGCCTTGGCAATTTCCTCAAGTGTATCCAATACACCTGGTGCAGAACCAATGATTTTCTGAATTGCAGCTTCTACCTCAGCCTCTGTTTGGAATCCTGAATCATTCAGAAGTTCAGAAACTTTAGTGATATAGTTAGCATGTTCTTCAATGCCATTCAATTTGTTCAGAAGAACATCGGTAAAGTCATTTGAAGAAAGTACCTTGCCATCTACCTTGTCTACCTTCTTAGATTCAAGACCCTGGATAGCAGTTGTACGGTCTGAGATTTCCTGAGCAATCTTATTATCTAATAGGGTATCTGCATTAGTACGGTCTGTAACTTCTTTATCAATATTTACTTGAAGAGCAGTATCTCCTGCTAAACGAGCATTGGCTTCATCCGAGATATCTTTAGATAAACCATTTACTTCGTCTTTGTGATTTGCTATTGCAGTATCCAAATTGGCCTGTATAGCATTCTCTCTAGCAATTGCTCGGTCTTTCTCAGTATTGATTGCTACCGTATTAGCTTCTACCTTTGCTTTGACTTCATTGAGACCTTCGGTAGAACCAGTCTCCAAAGAATCAATTCGGTCGCTTAAAGTTTTATCTGCAGCTTCCCGGTCTTTAACTTCTTGAGTAACCTTACCTTCTACTCGAGTAATCTCAGAAGAAGTTTGTTGGCTCAAGTTAGATATCTGACCTTCAATCTTTGTTTCCAAGGCAGTATCTGCAGACTTGCGGTCTCCAATTTCCTTATCCAGGTTTACTTGAAGGATTTGGTCTGCTGCCTTACGTTCTGCTGTTTCTGTACCCAAAGCAATGTTGGTAGTATCAATACGAGAACTCAGATTACTGTCGCCATTAGTACGGTCCACAATTTCCTCATTAACCATATCCTTAACTTCTTTGTAGTTATCGGCAATGGTTTTATTCATGGCAGTGATTGCCTCTGAGTTCTTTGTGATATTTGCTTGGTTAGTAGCAATAGCCGTGGTATTAGCATTTACCTGAGCAGTCAATTCGTTCTTAACTGTATTGATAGCATCCTGCATTGATAAAGCCAAATCCGAAACTCTCTGAGTAAGAGCAGCAATGTTATCGGTATGGGTTTTATCTGCTTCCTTTCTATCAACAGTTTCTTTGTCGATATTTGCCTGCAAGATAGCATCAGCATCTTTACGGTCTTGGATTTCTTTTGCCAGGTTATCTTTAACTACTTGAAGAGCAGTATCTCCAGTAGCAGCCGAGTTATCTACATACTCTTTAAGTTCTTCCTTAAGAGCAGCATCTGCTTCTGTTCTTGCGGTTTCTTCATCAGTTATATTTGCCTGGAGGGCTACATCAGCAGCTTCCCGGTCTTCAATCTCTTGGTTTACCTTTTCTGTAATTGCTGCCAACTTCTTGGTGATAGTTGAAGCAAAGTTAGGGTCATCACCTAATGCCCTAGCAATCTCTTCCAGAGTATCGAGTACTTCCGGTGCAGAGCCAATAATCTTTTCAATTGCAGCTTCTACTTCTGCTTCAGTCTGATAACCGGAATCATTTGCCAATTGTGATACCAAGGTAATGTAATTAGCATGTTCCTCGATTCCATTCAATTTGGCAAGCAAGAGATCTGTAAAGTCATTCTTAGTTAAAGAATAACCTTCTCTTTTATCTACCTTCTTGGAATTAAGGTCAGCATCTGCAGCAATACGAGCTTCCTTCTCTGCTTCAATTGCAGCAAGTACATCAGACTTATCACCATCAGTCTTTTCACTTAGGGCAGTTATCTTCTGGTCAAGGATTTGGTCCTGAGCAGTACGAGTTGCAGCTTCAGAATTAATATTAGTCTGAAGAACCTGGTCTGCAGATTCCCGAGCTTGAACCTCTTTATCAATGTTTACCTGGAGGGTATTATCTGCATTGGTACGGTCAGCTACCTCTTTGGTAATTGAATTCTGAAGAGTTTCATCGGCAACTTTACGATTTACTACCTCATCAGAAAGTTTACTTTCTAAGGCAGCATCACCAGTTTGACGATTAGTGATTTCTTCAGTGAGTTTCAACTGAATGTTTGCATCTGCATTTGCTCTCAATTGGGCTTCTGCAGCAATGTCTTGTTTGAGCTCTGCCTTATCATTGATATGCAATGTATTCAGTTGGTGAATCCTTTCTGATAAAGCATCGTCAGCCGTTTTACGAAGCTCAGCTTCTTTATCTACCAAGTCTTTAGCATATGCCTTAGCTTCTGCCAATGAACCAGTAGTTTCATTTCTGAGGTCTGCAATGTCAGCAGTATTCTTATCGACTTTTGCTTCTATCTTATCTATCTTATTGATAAGGTTAGTAACTGCAGTGTCGATTTTATCATTAAGTAAATCCACTGCCTTAATGAAATTAGAGTTAACCTCACTAATTTGGGTACTCAGTTTCCCTTCCTCCTCCTTAGCTCGGTTAACTTCATCTGTCAGTGCATTACGTAAATCCGTTAATTTGTTGGTAATTGTAGTAGCAAAGTTGGGGTCATTTCCCAATGCTTCTGCCAATTCCTTTAATGTATCAAGTGCATCATCGGCACCATCAATCAAATCACTGATAGCTTGTCTTACCTGTTCTTCAGTTTGGAACTTAGTATCATTCTCCAACTGAGAAAGCTTAGTGATGTAGTTTGCTCTTTCTTCAATGCCTTCCAGTTTCTCTTTGAGTTTATCTGTGAAGTCATTTTTAGATAAGTCGTATCCTTCTCTCTTATCTACCTTATTGGCAATAGAAAGAACGAATGCCCAGAACTCATTAATAGTTCCGGCAAACCCAGCCTTTACGAAGTCATCGAAATAACCTTGTAAAAGTCTTTGGTCAATTTCTTCATTTGTGTAATACTTACTTACGTACATATTGTTATTATTTTAAGGATTGATTACTTGCTTACCACAGAAGAAGTCAGAATTCTTATCTCTGAATGGTTCTCCTTCTTTTCCACAGAAGGCATTCATTGGAATATCTGGATGTTCTGGGTCTGGGTCTCCCCCGTCTTCAATATCACCTCTGATTATTGCATAATCTGGAAGTTGATTGATACGGAATTTTATCACCTGGCCAATACCCGGATGAGGTATTATCTTATCCCAAACTTCTCCAAAGTAATCTTGAAAGCAAGTAACGAACTTACCTCCGGTCATAGACTGGAATGTAGTAACGTCTAAATTACTTTTCTTACTTTCAATATGTACTCCAGATGTACCGTTCAAGACAATCAGGTTACTGTCAAACCAAATACCGTTCCCAGTATTAATTGGTTTCCATCGTAACATTAACATCTTTGCCATATACTTTTCAATTTTATTCTACGAATTGTATTTTGGTATCTCGGTCCCTTTTTAGGATAACCATGAAGACTAATGCTTCATCCTTGGCTTGGGCAACTTGTGTATCTCCCGAAGGTTTATAAGTGATACCATTAATTACAAATCTATCTTCAGACCAGTTAAAATCCCAATAGCCTTCTGGAGTTAAATATCCCAGTTGTTCTATATATGATTTAGTAACCAGTATTGATAAATTCTCATCATCGAGTTCTCCAGTTACTGTTGCCTTATTAATGGGCCAGTTTCTGAAGGCATTGTAATAACATAATGCCTCGATTGGTATATTATAATATTTAGGGATTTCATCTTCTCCATGACTTAGGAGTTGATTTACATTCTTTGCCCAAGTTATAGTTTGCCTACCAGCATCTACATCCAAGAAATCATTTATAATCTTCTTGTATCTATCCCAAGACCGGTTCTTAACCAATCTATGAGGAGTCTTGGTCATCGTTTTCTAATTAAGGTTCTACCATTACGTTTTACTGGAGAGCTGGGGTTTGGCCCATCTATTAATCCAGGTCTTCTTCTGTCTACTACTCTTGGAACTACTACATGACTTGCTTGGTCACAGAATGGTAAGTAGATTTCCAATCGTCCAGCTAACATACAAAGGTTTTTTCTTAACTCGTCTATGATACCACCAGGTTGCATTGCTTGAGAAAATGTTTTCCATAGGGAAGATGTTGCATCGGCAAGTGTATCATAGTACTGTACTTCAGTAGGCCCAGTTGTGATTTGTTTGATTCTATCACCTCGAGCTTGTTCCGGTTTAGAAGAACCATCACCAACTTGTTCTTTGGTTGAAGTAAGTTGACTTAGGTATTCTCCTGTACTTGTTAATAAATTAAGGAGCTTAACATTGAGATAATCCCATGCTGCCAATTCCATAATTAATTGGTTTTCTAGAGCTTCATACATTAACTCATCATTATATTTATCCAGTGGGATAATATGATTTACTAGCGGTTGGATATATAACTGCCATTTAGTTATGTACATTGCTTTCTCTTCTGATGACATACCATCTGAGATTTCTGAAGGAATGTAATAATTGATTAGGTTATATATACTATCGGTTAATGTAGTTTTAGACTCGGTATTTACAATTACGGTTTTAGTTGCATTTAAGTTAAGTCCTTCGGAGTTCGTTATGTTCAACGCTACTGTATAGAATCCGGACTTTTCATAAGTATAAGTAGGTTGTTTAACATCATAAACGGACCCCTTATCATCACCAAAGTCCCAGTCAAAAATGGCCTTGGCTGGGACTTTGGTTAATACTCTAAATGAAACTTCCAGACCATTCGCAATAGCTACAAAGTCTAGATTGTCCATGGTATCTTATTTTTTAGATTCTTCGAACTCTTCCAACAGAACCTGAATCAGAGTTTCAACTGTATCACCTTTGTCGGCAACAATTTCGTGACGAGCAGCGATAAGGGTTGCTTCTTCGAGAGTATAGGCTTTGGCAATCTTTTTGATTTCCATACCTTTTTCGAACTGAGCATTCAGTTTCTTTTCCAACTTATCGATGTCATCATTGGAGTATTTGTCGACAGCTTTCTTATCAAGAACCAAACGCAGGTGACCTGAATTCAAAGCCATCTGAATCTTTTTAGTTCTGTACTGTCGAGCACTCAATTCTTTTTCTTCTCCTCTACAAATTGTAATACCTGTAGATTGGTCATGGAAGCTGTAAGCTTTAGCACCTACAGTTACTTTATATTTATCCATAATTTTACTAAGTTTTTAGATATTTAAAATTAGGGGTAGGTCCTCGCAAAACCTACCCCATCAAGAAATGGAATTATTTGTAAAATAAACCAGGTGTAGTATTACTCAAGGTTAACCAAGAGATATGGGTCAATGTTCATGAATTCAGGGAATCCGAATTCAGTGAACTTCTTCTCTGCAGACAGAATCAATGCAGCATCCTGATACATCTTAGAGAAGCCTGTAGTCAGAGTAGCATAGATTGCCTGAGTTTGATTTGATACGATTCTTTCTGATTCAAGCATCAACTGTTTTGCAGTCAGCTTAATCAAGGCAGCAGTTGTATCAATCAACAGCAAGCCTTGGTCGGGTGTACCCGGGTGAATGTAAAAGTTAGCATTCTTAGGTACAGGAGACTTCACATTCAGTGTAGCTTCAGTTGTACCAGAATGACGTTCTTTGAATTCCGGCAAGTTCAGCATTTCAATTGCTTGGTCTTCACCACCAATCATAGTAGTAAAGTTACGTCCCATACGAGCAGCTCTTACCCAGATATGCAGCAAATCTTTGTAAGTGATACCATTCGTAGTTTCATATACACCGATAACCGGAGCAGATTCTGAACCATCAGGTTTGTTACCGTTGATAACAACATCCATTGCCAGAGTATCCATTGCATAACCAAGCTGAACACCGAAGTCACGAAGGTAGATTGCCAATACATCCAGAGATACGTAGTTACGAACTTCATCAGTAAGTTTGAATCCCTTACCAATTTTGAAGAGACTTACTGATTTCTGTCCAAAGCTTACATCTCCCAATGGGATAGTTTCTGCTTCATTAACCTTTGCAGGAGCAGCATCGGACATGTTAATCATCGGCATGATTGCGCTAAGACCACTGATTGACTGGTCAGAAGCAATAATCTCTGGATAGAACGGAGCCTGGCGCATACCAAGAGTGATGGCAGAACGAATGATTTCCGGAACAATCCAACGAACATCTTGCTGAGGCATTGTGAAGATGTTTTCCATTGTGTCGATTTTCGGATTGATATCCAACTTCTCGAACAATTCATCTTGGGTAATACCCCATTTACCAGTGGTAAGTTCACCTAATGTGATGTCCACAGGTTTCTTGTTCTGTGAACCTTGACGGTAAGCATCCAACTGCTGTACCATTTGAGGAAGTTCTTTTGCGAAGTCTTCTCTCTTCAATTTTGAAATATCAACTTTTTCCATGTTTCTTCTTCTCTTATTTAATAAGTACTTGAATTACCTCGTTTGCCTCATCTGCAGGTATGATGGCAATGAAAGGTGTAGCATCTGTTGACTGATTTGCTTTTACAAATCTGTCGTTCAGCAAGTCACCAGAGGGAACTACATATCCTGCTTTTAAGTCAGCAGCATTAGATACCCAGTTACAAATCATGTAACCTTCTACAGCAACAGTTACCTCTACTGGGAATTTGTTCTGTGCCTGGTAAGCAGGATTTACATTGTCGGTTACTGCCACTCCGATATATACCTGAGTAGATTCAGTGTAAGGTTCAATTAAACCGTCTTCTCCAAGAGCTACCGGCATACCTTGCAAAATTGTTTCACCATCTTTTACACAGAAAGCTTGGTGCAATTTGTGTGATTCACTTTTGTAAATCACCGCTCTTGGGGTCTTTTCCCCAAACAGCGTCATTGGCTGGTCTTTGTTTACGATTTTAGTCATAACAGTGATATTTATCGATTATTACTTGAATTTCTTCTTGTACAAGTCTTCAAGGGTTTCCGAAGTAGACTTGGCTTCTGCATTTGAAGTAGTTGCAGGTTTTTCAGTTTTACCCTCATTTTCATTCTCTGCAACAGAAGAAGCACGGCTTACATCGTGAGAACCACAGCTTGCACATACCATTGGGAATTTTTCTTCCAGACGACTCTGATAATCCTTAGTCAAGGAGATAAGAGTAACGATGCCAGTAGTTTCGGCATTCAACATTGTAACAATAGTTTCATCGGCTTTGTCACCCATCAGCTTCTTGTAAGTAGCAACGGCACTTTCACGGAGAGAAGCAATATGATTCTTTCCTACAGTTGCCATTTCCTTCAAGTTTGCAACTTCTGCATTCAGGTTGGTAATCTGTTCTGTAAGAGAAGATTTCTCTGTAGTAAGATTATCTACCGTTGTCTGAAGACTGTTTTTGGATGATACCAAGCTTTGAATACAAGAAATAACTTCTTCCTGAGTCATTTCTTTGCCCTCTGCCAGAGATAACATGTTATCTCCGAAAAGCTTTTCTAAAAATTCTTGCAATTCTTTGTTCATATTTTCTTTATTAGGATTATGATTTTCTTGGGTACCATTATCATTAAAAGAATCTGGAGTATTGTCCTTTTCTTGGAATGAGTTGAAATCCGTTTTGTAGTCAGTAAAGAAGTACTGTTTGGACTTGTCATCCCGATATTCCTCATAAGAAGACCAGGTTCTTTTTGCAAAGGTTGGATTAATGATTTTACCATCTTCACCAATCTTTTGAGCAAAAGAATCAGCTCCATGAGATACCAGAGATGTTTCCATATAACGAACTACCTCAGTAACTACTCTACGAACCATTTCACCCTTAGAGTCATAAGTACCAAGCTTTTGATAGAATTCACCATCTTCCATTCCTGGGTGTGATTTATCCCACTTAAACTGTACTGTTACCGAGTTACTATGAATTGAAGGAGGTTCCATAAGAATACCTCTAGCAATTCTTGGGTTAGCTTTACCATCAATCTTCAAAATACCGTTGATACCTGCAGGTATAGTAAAGCTTCCATCCTTATAAGACTCCTGCCACATTACTTGAGATACAGCTCCAATTGCATTACCAATATTTGTTTCATGGTCGCAATTTACTGTTTGCCCGAGTAACATTTTCATGGAAGCCTTAAGTACTCCATTCTGACCAAAGTCAGTAGGATTCCAGTTCTTGGATACAATCGTTTCAGAAAGTAACCTAAACATTGGTTCTATGAACTCTTCGTCCTTCGGAGTAAGTTCCGATTTATCAAGGTTTGGATAATAGGTATTATAATCTATATCCCCTCCCCAAAATCCAAATTGAGCAATGGTATCCGGTGTCGGAGTCTTCCATTTGTAATAATTCTCTGAGAAAGCCTGGGCTCCAACTGCTTCTGGGATATACCCAGCCATAATGGTATGACCCTGGCCAATCACCATTGAATCAAGATGCTCTTTGTTTCTTTTAGTAAATTTACTCATCTTGCTTTTGTATTTTGGTCTCCACGAGATGGAGCCGGATTAGTTTTATCTCTTGACCTACGAGCAGATTGATTTTTATCATCTTGCCTTTGCTTCTTCTTAGTTCCTTCTTGAGGGTCTGAGTTACCGCCTTTAGCAAATTGGTCCTCAAGTGAAACTCTTGGTTCATTCTCATCAGGAGAATCATAACCCATTGCCCAAGCATATTGGTCTTGGCTAATGATACCAGCCTTATATAATAAATCCAGGTTTTGGATTTTATACTGAAGACCTTGTTGAACCTTAACTTCATCAGAGATAGTTGAAGTTCCCCATGATATCTTTATTCCCTTATTATCAAAGCCTGCCAGACGCAGTTCTAGAGAATAAAGAAAATCCAATACATAAGTTACAAGCATTTGGATATTTTTTAACTGGCTGATTAATTTAGACAGCATTATACCCGTTGCTCCCTCTCCCGTTGTTGAACTAACTCCGATAAGGTTTCCATTAACTCCCAAACCATTTGCAACTGATTGCTGATTCATGTTCCAGGGTTTCTCAATATTACCAAGCTCCTTGGTAGTTGAATTGAGTTTAAACTCATGGTCATCAATATAACCCGTTACTATTCCGTCCTTCATGCCATTACGAAGATTTCTTTTCAAATCTCTTAGGGTACGTTCAAGACGGGATTGATAAGCTTGTAAGCTTTCATTAGGATTCTGGTCTGGTTTAGTCATCTTAGCTTCCAAGAATCCTACCATACCAACCATTTCCATTATGTGTTTGAAGTTAACCTTCATATCATGTTGACCTTTTAATGAATCCAATGCTGCCATAAAAGGAGGAATCCCATAAGGTTCATCGGTATCATTAAACATACCAGCATACACATAAGTTTCTGGGTTTAGTTTGATATAATCTTGGTGCTTAACAAAGTAATTCTTATTCCTCTGGTAAGGAGAATATACTCCATTGTTCTCCCTTTTGAAAACAATGTTCTCTGGTCTAAGGAATAAGACTGTATCTAAACCTTCTAGCCTATCATTGGGAACTCCTTCAACAGATATAGCTCCACTAACAAGGCATTGTACAATCATCTTATTAACTAGACCGTCTATACCAGCAGTATACCTGGACCATTTCTTTGTAGCTTCGGTAAGATGTTTTCTCATCTTATCTGCTTCGGCATCTGAATTATTTGGGAATGTTACCGTATGACCTGTGTTTGCCAACT
>OLJB01000780.1_pt1 | contig 17940 bp, 14 predicted proteins | sample 1601391 | NCBI WGS metagenome assembly OLJB01 (sample SAMN01915215, study PRJEB22387) | human gut metagenome | isolation source: stool | host: Homo sapiens | place: USA | reverse complement strand
GCCCGGCAACAGTGCCGGGCCGCCTTCTCTTTCACACGGGCCTTACCCTACCGCAGCTCGCGGCCCCAGTTGCGCACGGCAGCCGAGCCCCGCATCACCTCGGGCGAGAGCATGCGGCCGCGCAGCTTGTCCGACGAGGCCTGTGCCTCACGACGCCCGAGCTGCATCGCCTCGCAGCGCGCCGCCGGCACCGGCTCCGAAACCGGCGCACGGAGCGACTCGTCGAGCTGGCGCAGCGGGCAGGGAACCATCTCCACCGGCAGCTCCGGCCGCTCGGCATAGGGCCAGAACCAGGGGTACTCCGAAATCGGCGTCACCCCTTCGTGGTTCACCTGAATGATTTCGCGCTGAATGGGACCGTAGTTGCCCTCGGCATCGATGGCCACGGCGCACAGCGTCATCGGGACATTCCACGCCAGCGAATAGATGGGACAATAGACATTCTTGTTGCCGTCGTTCTCCATCTTGGCCGCAAGCCGGTAATCGGGATAATCGCTCGTCGAGGTATAATCACCCTGATAGAGCGCCGTCCAGGTCGTCACGGCATTCTCGCTCCGCTCCGTACGGAAGTAGCCCACGGCAACCTCCGAGGAGACACCACCCATGTAGGGGTCGACCTCGGCAACGTCGCCGCCGTCGAAGTACATCTCGAGCCGGTGGGTCACGGTCTCCGACGAAAGCACGTAGGGCGTGGTCTTGAAGGCCTTCACGACGGGTTCCGACTGGAGCTTGCCCTCCTCGTCGCACGCGGCCGCCCAGGTGATGTAGTTCTTGTCGGGAGTGAGGAACGAGAGCCGGTAGGTGAACTCGTTCTTGGCCGTAATCTGGTAGACCACGTCGCGGACCGTAAGCGAGGGCTGCTGCTCGATGAGGCGGGCGATGAGCTCGTCGTAGTAGCGCTGAATCGCCGCAGCATCGGCTCCGTACTCGTTGTAGGTATCCTCGGGCATGATTTCATAGGCATAGCGGACCGACTCCATCGAGGGCTTGTAGGTAGCCTCGGCCTTGAACTGGTGGGGCACCACCTCGATTTCGAAGTCAAGGTCGACGACCGCGCCCGTTGCCGGCGTGCGGAAGTTGCGGCGGAAGAGCCCCGTCGTATTGACGCCCGACTCGTAGCCGAAGGCCAGCACGACCCACTCCGTATCGGGTGCGAGCTCGTAGAAGGTCTGCGTCCGCGTTCCGAACTTGAGTTCCGAGTCGACCGAAGGGCCGAACTTCTGAATCATGGCGTCGATAATCTCCTGGTCGCTCGAGAACTTCGTCAGCTCGTCGGCATAGAAGAGGTTGACCAGGTAGAACTCGTCGTCGTTGTCGGGCGTCGTGGTGACGTCGGCCTGGTCGGGCTTGATGTTCGAGACCTCGATGGCGATGGTCATGTCGGAGGCCTCGACGGCCGGCGTGCGGAACTTCTCGAAGGCGCACCGGTCGGAGATGTTGCCCTCGGCATCGACCACCACGGCATAGGCGTAGTATTCGGTGTCCTGCGTCAAATCCTCGTAGGTATATTCATCGGTTCCCTGCACGCTCATGGCCCGGACGAGCTCCTCAACCGTCATGCCGCCCGACGAAGCGGTATAGGAGGCCACCTGCCTGAAGTACTCGAGCACGGCGCCTTCACCGCCGCCCAGAGCCTCGTAGTCAGCGGCCTCCATCAAATCGGTGCAGTAGAACACCTCGGGTTCGGAGGCCTCCGTGACAACGGTCATGCGCGTATACTCGAGCACCGGGGTCGAGAAGGTGAACCGGACCAGCTCTTCGGGAGCCGGCTGCGTGCGAAACTCGCTGCGGGCAACCGCTCCGTCGGCACGCCCCGTCTCATCCATCCGGTAGGCGTAGATGAAGTAGTCGGTATCGGGGTCGAGCTCCTCGAAACGGCCCTCCGTCTGGCCGCACTCCAGCCGCTGGCGGAGCGCCTCCTCGAAGGTAATGCCCTTGCTTGCAGCCTGCTGCTCGACAAGCGCCCGGTCGTCGGCCTTGAGCGTGGCATCGTCGACATAGGACGCCTTCTTGATAGTATGCGAAGTAGGTCAGACTCTGGTCATCGGGCATAATCGAGAATTCGACCGAGTTGGAGGTGGGTTCGGCCACCGCAAAGGTAAAGGAGAGCTCTTTCCACGCGGGGGTTTCGCTCTCATCCGAACTGCAGGAGAAGAGCGTGCTGAACGCCAGCAGGGCGCCCAGAAGCGACAGAAGTTTTTTCATCATTTTTTAAGGGTTAGATGGGTTTCGTTCTACAAGATAGGATTTTGCAGCCGTTTCTCCAAATATTTTCTCCTCTTTCGGGCGGACGGATTGATACTTTTTGGAGCCGGAGGCGGACAAAACAGCCCCATCCGGGGACAATCCGGCCTCTTTCCGAAAGCGGGAAGAGGCACGAACCAGAAGGGGGCACAGGAGGGGCCGGAGGGAGAACTGAAACAGGAGGAACCGGAGCAAGTAATGGCCGGGACCGAAGGGCGCCGGAACCGAAAAAAAAGCGACGCCGGAGGGGTCGGAGCAGGGAAGGCAATGTGGCCGGAGGAAAGGCCATGCGGGGAGAGGACGCGGAGGCCGGGAAAGGCGACGCGGAGGGGTCGGAGCAGGGAAGGCGATGTGGCCGGGAAAGGGCGTGGAAAGGCCAGGGCCGGAAAAGGGAAGATGCCGGGGCTGGAGGAAGAGCTATGCGGGGGGGGCAAAGGCCAGAGAAACGCCGTCTCCATACAGCAAGCGGAGCGGAACCTCCGTCAGGGAAGTTCCGCTCCGCAGGGTGACGCAGGGTCGGCTATTTGAAGAATATCGACGAAATCTCCTTGTAGTTGTGGACGCGCTCAATCACGTCGGCAAAGAGGTCCGCCACCGAGAGCACCGTAAACTTGTGGAGGTCCTTCTCGGGCTTGAGCGGAATGGTGTCGGTGACAATCACCTCCTCCAGCGCGCTGTCGTTGATGCGCTCGTAGGCCGGGCCCGAGAGCACGGGGTGGGTAATGGCCGCACGCACGCTCTTCGCGCCGCGCGCCATGAGCATGTCGGCAGCCATGCAGATGGTGCCCGCCGTATCAATCATGTCGTCGACGATGAGCACGTTGCGCCCCTCGACCTCGCCGATGGCGGTCATCTTGCCCACGACGTTGGCCTTCGCACGCTCCTTGTGCGAGATGATAATCGGTGTACCGAGGTGCTTGGCGTAGGTGTTGGCCCGCTTGGCGCCGCCCATGTCGGGTGCGGCAATCGAGAGGTCCTCGATGTTGAGGCTCTTGATATAGGGGACGAAGATGCCGCTGGCGTAGAGCGCGTCGACCGGAACGTCGAAGAAGCCCTGAATCTGGTCGGCGTGGAGGTCCATCGTCATGATGCGGTCCACACCGGCGGCCATGAGCATGTTGGCCACCAGCTTGGCGCCAATCGGCACGCGGGGACGGTCCTTGCGGTCCTGACGCGCCCAGCCGAAGTAGGGCATCACGGCCACCACCTTGTAGGCCGAGGCGCGCCGCGCCGCATCAATCATCATCAGCAACTCCATCAGGTTGTCCGAGGGCGGGAAGGTCGACTGGATGATAAAGACCGTACAGCCACGAATGGATTCGTTGTAGCTCGGCTGGAATTCGCCGTCGCTGAAGCGCAGCACGTCCGATTTGCCGAGGGTCGTGCCATAGCTGGCGACGATTTTTTCGGCAAGATATTCGGAACCCTGCCCTGCGAAAAACTTGATTTTGTGGATTGCCATAGGTATGGAGGGTTTTTGATGTTGCAAATATAGGACAATACGGTGAAAAAAAACACTTTGCCGGTTACCTTTTTTCAACACCGGTGCCCGATTTAGGCCCGCACGGCAGCTTTTTCAGCCCTGAGCCAGACACTCTTCGATGAAATCGAGCAGCTCGTCGCGCCCGGTGCCCCGCTCCGACGAGGTAACAAGCATCGGCGGCAGCTCCTCCCACTGCTCCGCGAGCGTCTGGCGGTAGCGCTCGACGCTTCGCTGCAGCTGCGCCTTCGAGAGCTTGTCGGCCTTCGTGAAGAGAATCCCGAACGGGACGCCGTTCATGCCGAGCATCTCGATGAAGCGCAGGTCGATTTTCTGGGGCTCGAGCCGCGCGTCGACCAGCACGAAGAGGTAGTGCATCTTCTCGCAGCGGAGCACGTAGTCGGTGATGAGCTTCGAGAAGCCCTCGCGCTGGCTCTTCGAGGTACGGGCATAGCCGTAGCCCGGCAAGTCGACCAGATACCACGCGTCGTTGATGCGGAAGTGGTTGATGAGGCGCGTCTTGCCGGGCGTCGCTGAGACCTTGGCCAGGCCGTTGCGGCCCGTGAGCATGTTGATGAGCGACGATTTGCCCACGTTGCTCCGCCCGATGAAGGCGATGTCGCGCAGCGAGTCGGCGGGCACCTGCGAGATGCGCTCGGAGCTGCACTGGAATTCGGCTTTGAGAATCTGCATGCGTCAAAACAATTGAAAGGACAACGGACGGAGCGGCACGCCCCGCAACTGCCGGTTTACTGACCTGCTTATCGGCCGGTCTGCCGTCTCCGGCGGCGGAAAGGCCGGGAGACGGAAGGCGAGAAGGAGGGCTGGAGGCCGGGAGGCCGGGAGGCGGAAGGCACCCCGCCCCACTCCCGTGGCGGCCCGGTGAGGGGTGTTACTTGAGCGGCGAATCGGGTTCGCGCGACATGACCAGATAGAACATGCGGTCGAGGAAGGCCGGGGCGAACTTCTTGACGAAGTGCGTGGCGCGTCCCTCGGCCTCCATCAGGCAGAGACGCTTGCGGTGACGCACGCCCCGGGCGATGATGCGGGCCACCTGTGCGGCGGTCATCATCTTCGACTCGTCGCGCGGCGTCTCGCCCTGCTGCGAACCGTTGGCCGTGAGGGCCGAGAAGCGGACGTTCGAGGCGGTGAAGCCCGGGCAGGCAATCATCACGTGGAGCCCCTTCTTGAGGTTCTCGATGCGCAGCGTCTCGAGGAAGCCCGTCATGGCGTACTTCGAGGCCGAATAGCCCGTACGTCCCGGCAGGCCGTGCAGGCCGGCCACCGACGAGACGCCGACAATCGAGCCGTGCGACGCCTGCAGGTAGGGCAGCGCATACTTGCAGCAGTAGACCGTCCCCCAGAAGTTGACATCCATCAGGCGGTGTAGCACGTCGAGCTCCACGTCGTCGAAGAGCGCCCGCATCGAAATACCCGCATTGCAGAGCAGGATATCCACGCCGCCGAATTCGCGCACGGCCGTGGCGATGAGCTCGCGGCACTCCTCGGGGCGGGTCACGTCGACGGCGCAGCAGGCGGCCTGCCCGCCCTGGGCGCGAATCTCGTCGACGATGTGCTGGAGTTTCTGCAGGCTGCGCGCTCCCAGCACGACACGCCCGCCCTCGGCGGCAAATTCACGCGCCAGCGCCTCGCCGATTCCCGACGATGCGCCCGTCACGACGACGACCTTGTCCTTGAAATACTGTTTCATTATCTCCTGTTTATGTTTTTCGTTCTGTTCCCTGTCCGGCGCGCCGGAGGCTTCGCCCCGCCGCTTCGTACAGCCGTTTACTCCTCCCCAATCTCGACCTGAAGGCCGTCGTAGGCCATGTGCACGCCGCGGGGCAGACGGGGCTCGGTCTCGGCCTGCAGCCCGATGTCGTGCGACATGTGGGTGAGGTAGGCCTCACGCGGCGCCACGCGGCGGATGAGCGCAAGCGCCTCCTCGACGTTGAAGTGCGAATCGTGGGGCGCAAAGCGCAGCGCGTTGACCACCAGCACCTCCACCCCGGCGAGTTTGGCCACTTCGGACTCCTCGATGGTCTTGAAATCGGTCAGGTAGGCCAGCGGCCCGATGCGGTAGCCCGTCACCGTGAAGCGCTCGGAGTGGTGGCCCGCTACGGGGACGACCTCCACGCCCTTGACCTCGAAGGGGTGGTCGAGGTCGATTTCGTGGAGCTCGATTTCGGGCACGCCGCGGTACTTGTCCTGCGCGAAGGCGTAGTCGAAATCCTTGCGCACGACGGCCAGCGTACGCGGCGCGGCATAGATGTCCACGCGATGGATGGCGGCGGGATAGTCCACGAAGTTGAAGGCCCGCACGTCGTCCAGACCGCCGATGTGGTCCTTGTGTTCGTGCGTGAGGAGAATCGCATCAATGTGGCGCACTCCGGTGCGGAGCATCTGGCAGCGGAAGTCGGGTCCCGCGTCGATGACCAGACGCACGCCGCGCGTCTCGACCATGGCCGACGTGCGCAGCCGGTTGTCGCGCGGGTCGGTCGAACGGCAGACGGCGCACCGGCATCCGATGACGGGGACCCCCTGCGAGGTCCCGGTTCCCAGAAAAGTGAGTTTCATGAGGCAAAAATAGGAAAAATCCGCGGAAGCTCCTCCATCTGCGTGCAGGTTTTGCCCTCGGCACGACACGACTTATCGAGGTCCGCCCCTCACCGCGGCTCCGGAGGCGTCACGCCCGGTCGGTGCCGGAGACAATACGGTTCTTGTACTCGTCGATGAGCTCCAGCCCCTTGGCGGTGGCGATTCCGCGGAAGAAGGTGCTGATTACCTGAATGAAGGCCTCGCGCTCGGTCATCCCCTCGGGCAGCACCAAATCGCGGCGCTCCACCAGCACCGAGGCGGTATGGTAGAGCATCGTGATGGCCAAATCGAGGTTGAAGTCCGCCACGAAGAATCCGTCGTCTATCCCCTTTTCGAGCATCTCTCGGATGTTGCGCCGGTTCTTCTCGGCCCCTTCATGCAGCACGCGGTCGTGCACCGCAGGATGGAACTTGCGCAGGCTGCTCATGATGCGGTTGGCAGTCTCCGACTGGGCCATCAGCTCGTTGAGTTCGAGGAAAATGGCCTCCAGCACGTCGCGCGCCCCGGCACTCAGACGAGCCCGGCGCTCGTTGCACTCCCCGAAATAGCTCTCGACGGCCAGAAAGAGGAGCGTCTCCTTGTCGCCGAAGAGCTCGTAGAGCGTCCGCTTCGAGATGCCCATCATCTGGGCGATGTCGTCCATGCGCACCGCCTTGATTCCCTGCTTGAGGAATATCTGCATCGCCTGAGCGACGATTTTCTCCTTGTGGAGGTTATGTTCCGGAGCTTTCACGCGGCAAAGATAGCGAAGAAACCCGAAAAACCCAAAAAGTTTTCCATTCCGCCGCCGGTCCTACCGCACGGAAACAGGATTTTCGCCATCGCGGGACCCCGGAATTTCGCCGTCTCGAAAAAAATCCGTATCTTGTAGGTGAGAACCTGAAACCAACCGCCATGAAACGCTTCATCAGCCTGCTGCTTCTGCTGCTGCCCGCCGCAGCAGAAGCACAGCCGCCCGTCGCGCCCGAGCAGGCGCCGGAATCAAAGGCGGCTCCGGCGCCCGCAGAGGCCCTGCGCGCCCCACGACCCGATACCGTCGCACTGCCGATGCACGACCACACGGGGCTGGTCGGCGAGTGCCCCTACCGCCACGCCTTTACCGAGCCGCGCTCGGTCGTTCCCCTCACGCCATGCGGCAACGCGTATGCCGAATGCCGCCGCATGCTCGGCGAGGATAAGCTGCCCGCGGCCGGAGATGTGCACATCGACCAGCTGGTCAACCACTTCACCTACGACTACCCCGCACCCACAGACGGAGCGCCGCTCTCGTTCACGGCCGAGATGGCCCCCTGCCCGTGGAATGCCGAGCACCGGCTCGTCCGCTTCGGCATCCGCCTCCGCGACGACGCCGACACGACCCTGCTACCGCTCCGTCATGCACGGCTGCGCGTGGAGTTCAACCCCGCACAGGTCGTAGCCTACCGTCTGGTGGGTGACGACCGCATCCTTCCCCAGCCGCGCCACCGCCACAGAAGGCACGATGCGGCGCGACGCGGCGGACGCCTCGAGGCGGGCTACTCGACGACGATTCTCTATGAGGTGATTCCCGCCGATGCCGAACGCTCGCCGGAGCGGGCCTCGGCCCTTCGGCTCGAGAGCCGCGAAGGGGTTCCCGTCATACTCATCCCCTCCTCCGAGCTGCTCACGGCACGGCTGCGCTACCACCTTCCGGGGGTCCGCCGCGGCGAGCAGATGACCGCGACGCTCAAGGAGGAGAACCTCGTGGAGCTGACGGGCGACTTCGCCTTTGCGGCCGCCGTGGCGATGTACGGGCAGCTGCTGAGCGACTCGGAGTTCCGCGGCGACTCCACCTGGGACAAGGTGCTCGAACTGGCCGAAAAGGGGCTCGGCAGTGACCCCGACGAAGAGCGCCGCGAGTTCATCGCCCTGGTGCGCATGGCCCAGATGCTCGACAGCCGCCGCTGACCCCGCAGCGGCCGGGCCGATGGAGCGGACCGGGCCAAGCCAAACCGAACCAAACCAAGCCGAACCAAGCCGAACCGATAGACCGGGCCGGCGGGCTGGGCTGGCGGGCTGGACCGGCGGGCTGGACCGGCGAAGCAGACCGAGCCGGTGTATAGGACCAACGGGCTGGACCGGACCGGGAAGCACGCCTCACAAGCAAAACGGGCGGGCCGCACACAAAAGAGTTAAACCCTGCAAAAAGAGAGGGGCGAGGTTCGACCTCGCCCCTTTTCGTCTCTTTGCCCTCCGTAGGCGGCCTCAACGCTTGCGCAGGTAGACCGTCGCCGTACGCGACGTGTTGTAGATGCGGATGTGGTGGCGCGTCTGCCCGTCGTCGCACACGACGGGGGTCGAGAGGTGCTCGACATCCATCGACTGCCGCTCCGGGCCTCCGAAGCGCTTTTCGTCGGTCGAGAGGATGGGAACGTAGCGACCCGGCCCCTGCACCTGCAGCTCGTAGTCGGGAATCGAGGCCGTGGGGTGCCAGTTGAAGACGAAGAGCAGCCGCCCGTGCGAGAAGACCATCGTCTTGTTCTGCTCGTCCATCTGCTGGTTCCAGGCATAGCCGTCGCCCAGCACGTTGTAGCGCTTCACCAGCCGCAGCATCGCCTTGTCGAAGGCCCCCAGCCACGAGTAGCGCAGCAGCCCGTTGCGCGAGAGCGACCACAGCCGCCGCGCATGGGCATAGCTCCAGCCGTTGCCCTCGCGCGGGAAGTCAATCCACTCGGGGTGGCCAAACTCGTTGCCCATGAAGTTCAGGTAGGCCTGACCGCCCGTCGAGATGGTCATCAGCCGAATCATCATGTGGAGTGCCATGCCCCGGTCGATGATGAAGTTCTCCGAGGCGCGGTCCATGTGGAAGTACATCTCCTTGTCCATCAGCCGGAAGGCGATGGTCTTGTCGCCCACGAGCGCCTGGTCGTGCGACTCGGCATAGGCCACGGTCTTCACCTCGGGCAGACGGTTGGTCATCACCGACCACATCTCCCAGATGTTCCACTGCTCGTCGGGGATGTCCTTGAGCAGCTTAATCCAAAAGTCGGGAATCGCCATTCCGAGGCGGTAGTCGAAGCCTACACCGCCGTCGTCGATGGGGATGCACATGCCCGGCATGCCGCTCACATCCTCGGCGATGGTGACCGCCGTGGGGCGGAAATCGTGGATGAGGCGGTTGGCCAGCGTCAGGTAGCAGAGCGCATCGGTGTTGACCCCGCTGTCGAAGAAGCGCTCGCGGCAGTCGAAGTCGACGTAGCCGTGGTGGTGGTAAATCATCGAAGTGACGCCGTCGAAGCGGTAGCCGTCGAAGTGGAACTCGTCGAGCCAGTACTTGACGTTCGAGAGCAGGAAGTGCTGCACCTCGCGCTTGCCGTAGTCGAAGAGCTTCGAGTCCCAGTAGGGCTGGTAGCCCGCCTCACCCGGCAGCGAATAGAGGTGGTCCGTGCCGTCGAGCTCGTTGATGCCCTCGTTGAGATTCTTGACGTAGTGGGCATGGACCAGGTCCATGATGACGGCCAGTCCCATTTCGTGGGCGCGACGGATGAGCTCCTTGAGCTCCTCGGGAGTACCGCAACGGCTCGTCGGGGCGAAGAAGCTCGAGACGTGGTAGCCGAACGAACCGTAGTAAGGGTGCTCGGCGATGGCCATCAACTGCACGGCGTTGTAGCCGTCGCGCTTGATGATGGGGAGAATCTTCTCGGTGAATTCGCGGTAGGTGCCCACCCCCTCGCGCTCCTGGGCCATCCCCACGTGGGCCTCGTAGATGAGCAGGCTGCCCACCTGCGCGATGTCGAAGCAGTCGCCCTTCCAGTCGAAGGGGCCGGGGTTCCAGAACTGCGCCGTATAGTCCTTCGTCTTCTCGTCCTGCACCACGCGCGTGGCGTAGGCCGGGATGCGGTCCAGCCAGCCGTTGTCGCCGTGGACGTGGATTTTATAGAGCGAGCCGTGCGTCAGCCGGTCGCCGTACATGGCCGCCGGCAGGAAGATGCTCCAGACGCCGGCCGCATCCTTGCTCAGCCGCAGCTCGGTGCGCTGCCAGTTGTTGAAGTCGCCGAAGAGGTAGACGTCGTAGGCGCCGGGCAGCCATTCGCGGAACCACCACCCGTCGAGGTCGTCGTCCCACTGCCAGCCGAAATAGCGGTATCCGTTGGCATAGTCGACGATGTTGCCGGCCGAAGCCTCAATATCCTTCATGTGGTTCAGGTAGCGCTCACGGCGGCGGAGAAGCTCCCCTTCGACGGGGGCGAGCCACTCGTCCCGTTCGACCATCGGAAGATGTCGCGACGTTTGTTCCATAGCGTGTCAGTAGCGGTTGATTTACTACAAATATACGAAAAAATCCGATGCCGTCGGCATCCGCCCACTGAAAATCGACACCCCGCCGCCGGCAAAAAGGCCGGGCCCCGCCCGAAAGCGAGGCCCGATATTGAAGTTGAGCCCCAAACAGGGCATCGGCGCAAACCGCCGGCCCCGATTGAGTCGATATTCGGGGCCCAAAGGTTGACCGGCGATACGAAAAAACGACAAATCGCATCCCCTGTTTGCCGAATGCCCGATTCATTCCACCCCCGTCGGCTGCACAATTCATCGGCGCGGATATTGCATGTCGTGGAAAAAATATTATCTTTGTCGGAAAACGTAACCAAAAACCCCTAAATGCAATGTTCAAAAATCAACCCAAAGGCCTGATTGCCGCCGCGCTGGCCAACACCGGCGAACGCTTCGGCTTCTACACGATGATGGCCATCCTGACGCTCTTCCTCATGTCGAAATTCGGCATCGACGGTGAGCAGGCCGGAAAAATCTATTCGTTCTTCTACACCTCGATTTACATCCTCGCTCTGGTGGGCGGACTCATCGCCGACCGCCTGCGCAACTACAAGGGGACGATTATCGCCGGCATCGTGGTCATGACGCTGGGTTACGCCGTGCTGATGGTGCCCACCATCACCTCGAAAACGATGGTCATCGGCGCCCTGATGATTATCGCCTTCGGCAACGGCCTCTTCAAGGGCAACCTCCAGGCACTGGTGGGCCAGCTCTACGACAACGAGAAGTACGCCAAGCTGCGCGATACGGGCTTCCAGATTTTCTACATGTTCATCAACATCGGCGCCATGGTCGCCCCCTTTGCGGCCGTGAGCGTCCGCAACTGGTGGCTGCGCACGCAGGGCTACCTCTACAACTCGGACCTTTCGGCCCTCTGCCACCAGTATCTGGGCGGCACGATGGCTCCCGAGGTGGTTGACGGCCGCTTCAGCGAACTGGCCGCCCAAGTGAGCCTCAACGGCGCCCCGACCGACATGGGTGCCTTCGCCGAGAGCTACCTCAACGCCTTCAACACGGGCTTCCACTACGCCTTCGGCGTGGCCATCGTGGCGCTGCTCTTCTCGCTGGTGGTCTTCGTGGTCAACAAGAAGAAGCTGCCCGACCCCAAGGTTGCCGAGAAGAACCGTCCGACCCCCTCGAAGGCCGAAATCCAGCAGGATGCCCGCGAAATCAAGCAGCGTCTCTACGCGCTGTTCGCCGTCTTCGCCATCGTGATTTTCTTCTGGTTCTCGTTCCACCAGAACGGTCTGACGCTGACGCTCTTCGCACAGGACTACACGCGTCTTGAAATCTTCGGAATGCCCATCACGGCCGAAATCTTCCAGTCGGCCAACCCCTTCTGCGTGGTCTTCCTCACGCCGCTGGTCATCGCCGTCTTCTCGTGGCTGCGCAACCGCGGCAAGGAGCCCTCGACGCCGATGAAGATTGCCATCGGCATGGGCATTGCCGCCTTCGCATACGTGCTGATGGTCCTCGGTTCGCTGGGTCTTCCCAAACTGGCCGAGGTGCAGGCCCAGGGCGGTCTGGCCGTCGCCGACCGCGTCACGCCGTGGCTGCTTGTGGCTACCTACCTGATTCTGACCATCGCCGAGCTCTTCATCTCGCCGCTGGGTCTGTCGTTCGTCTCGAAGGTGGCTCCCCAGAAGCTGCAGGGTCTGATGCAGGGCTGCTGGCTCGGCGCCACGGCCATCGGCAACGGACTGCTCTTCATCGGTCCGATTCTCTACAAGCGCATCTCCATCTCGGCCACGTGGAGCATCTTCGTGATTGTCTGCGCCATCTCGATGATTGCCATGCTGGCCATGGTCAAGTGGCTCGAGCGGGTGACCAAGTAGCGGAACACGCACCGCATGCAACGGAAGAGGGGGTGATGCTTCAGCATCACCCCCTCTCTCATATCCGGTCCAACCGGCACCCGAAGCGGAAAGCGCCCCGCCGCGCGAAGGCCTCAGCAGCAGACGGCGGAACGCGGCAAAATGCGGCGACATACGGCGCAATGCAACGGAACCGCCTCAGCCGGCCGGATTTGTCCGCCTACTCCTTGAGCGCGCTGCGAACCGCCTCGATGGCCCGCGCATAGTCGGGTTCGTGGGTCACCTCGGGCACATACTCGATGTAGCGAATCCGGTCGTCACGGCCGACCACCACCACGCCGCGCGCCAGCAGCCGCAGCCCCGGAAGGACGAATCCGTACTTCATACCGAAGTCGAGACGCTGATAGTCCGACAGCACCTCGACGCGGTCGATGCCCTCGGCCGCGCAGAAACGCTTCTGCGCAAAGGGAAGGTCGACCGAAATCGCCACGATGGTCACCTCGTCACCCAGCGCCGCCGCCTCGCGGTTGAAGCGGATGTTCTGCAGCGAGCAGACGGGGGTGTCGATGGAGGGGAAGACGCTGTAGACACGCACCTTGCCGTGCAGACGCTCCGACGACACGGGCGCCAGGTCCTGACCCGTCAATACGAAATCGGGGGCCGCATCGCCCACACACCGCGGCGTACCCTCCAGCTCGAAGGGCTGCCCTGCGAACAAAACTTTTTCTCCCATAACGTTTTACTGTTTAGTTGTTATCCTTGTCCCGCAGCCCGGTGCGGCACACCGCACCGGAGCCGAAGGGCTCTTTTTCGTTCATACACCGTCCGAGCGGCCCGGCGTCCGCATGTCAGCCATCGGAGGCCGCGCCGCGGACCATTCACCGCTGCAAAAGCCGTACCGCCGGCCCGCCACGGCCACAGTCACGGCCACAGTCACGGCCACAGTCACGGAGCGGCACGCCCCACCCTATTGCCGGGCCAGCTCCAGCGCCCGTTCGAGCACCTCGTCACGCCCGGCCTGCACCCCTTCGGTCGTCGGCAGCACCTCGACATCGAGGCGCACGCCCACGGTCTGGGGCTGGGTCCCGTCCGGATAGAGGACGCCGATGCCGGAGAAACTGGTTAGCTGACCGGGCAGCGGAATCCAGACAATGTCGCCGTCGGCACCCGAGGTCGGCGAGCCGATGGTCAGCGTCTGCGGGCAGCTCTGCAGCGCCATGGCCTGGAACTCGGGGTTGCTCTGTGTTATCTCGTCGACCAGTAAGATTACCCGTCCTTTGTAAGGCTGGGTGCACCGCTCGGCTCCCTCTTCGAAGCCTTCGTAAAGCCACTGCTCCTGCCGGAAAAAGAGACCAGGCAGGGCCAGCGTCGGATACACCATCTGCCAGGCAACGACCGGCTCGGTACGCAGCGACTGGCTAATCAGTGCTGTCAGTGTAAAGTCCATATTCTGTGGGTAGGTGCGCAGGTCGATGATGAGTGCCCGCGTGCGGGGCAGCGTCTGTCCGACTTCGGCGAGGTGCTCGCGGGAGAATGTCCCGGCGTAGATGTAACCCACCGAATCGGCCAGCAGGCGGAAGGGCGGCTGTGCGAGCTGAGCCGGGTCGTAAATGGGGGAGACGCTGCCATAGGGCACCGTTGCCACGCGGAGCGTGTCGCAGACCCCGGCGCGGCGGCGGACCACCTCGGCGGTATCGCGGCGCGTGCAGAGCCCGTAATAACGGAGGGCCTGGCGCAGACTCGCCTCGTTCGACCGCGAGGCATACTCCCGCAGCAACTCCAGTCGTTCGGAGACAGGCTCCCCGTCGATGGCCACCACTTCGTCGCCCCGTTTGAGGGCACTGTCGCCGGAGTAGCCGACGAAGAGGCGCCCTTCGGCCTGGAGCGGCCACACGGGCAGCATCCGCTGTCCAAAGAGCATCTCGACCGGCGCGACGGCATGGCCGTCGTTGAGTTCGCGGATTAACCGCATGTAGAGGCGGGCAAAACATCTCCCGTCCGTTTCAACACCCATGAGGGGAATATAGGTGGAGAGCACTTCATCCCACGGGTGCAGCGTCAGCGAACGGTTCGGAGCGTAGTACTCAATGACGTTCCACAGCCGGAAGAGCGTCAGCAGGTTGAGCCCGCTATCCATCTGCGGAGTCGGATAGGACCTCTCGTTGCGCAACGAAAGGTAATGATAACCCGGTCCGTTTTCCATTGTTCCCACGCGGAGATAGTAGTTTTCGCCGCGCTCGGCATAACGCAGGTCCTGCAGCAGGTGCGACAGATCACACCCCAACAGGATCGTATCCCGGGTCCAAGCCAGGTCGACGGTCGATACCAGTTCGAGCGGTGCTAGGCTCTGTTCGTAATCGACCCGGTTGGGGGTGTAATCTCCCAGCGAGCGTACCCAGTCGAGTAGGTGCCGGTTACGGGTCACCCGGTCGGCATGCACAACCTGGGGCAGCAAGGCAAAGAGGGCGCTGTCGACATCGACGCGGCACAGCGTGTCACAGAAGACCGGATGGTGGTACTTGGCATAGCCCCAGACGCGACAGAGCGTCTCAAGGTTGCCGGGCACGCGGGGGTCACTCAGGTCGTCGGAGGTCATCGAAAACCCCGAAGAGGCATTCGCCATCTGCTGGGCCTGCACCGGCAGGGCAGCGAGCATCCAAAGGCTGCACAGAAGGAGCAAAAAACGAAGGTTTCTCTTCATAGTCGGAAAATTTGGCTCCCCGAAGGGCACGTTTCAGGTAACAAGATAGTGTTTTTTTCCGACAAACCTCCCGCACCGGCAGAATTCCGCCGGACCAGACCGAACAACGGCGCCCTCCATACCCCGAAAAGGGGATGGAGAGCGCCGCATGAGACCGAAAATCGGCAACTTGCGCCGCATCAAAAACGGGACAGCCGCTCGCGGCGGGAGGCAGCACTCCCCCCCAGCACAAGCGGACGGACGGCTACGCGCGCTTGATGCGCTCGACGGCAGCCGCCACGTCGGCATAGAGCCGCTCGAGGTCGATGCCCTCTATCTGCCGCTTCTCGACAACGACGCGGCCGTCGACCACCACCGTCTCGACATCCGACGCCTTGCCGCAGTAGACCAGGTTGCCCACCAGGTCGTGGACGGGCTGCAGGTGGGGCTTCCGGAGGTCGACCACCACCACGTCGGCCAGCGCTCCGGGGCGCAGCACCCCCAGGAGGCCCTCCAGACCGAAGGCGCGGGCGCCGTTGACGGTTGCCATGCGCAGCGCCTCGTAGGCCGGCAGCGCGCAGGGGTCGCCCGTATAGGATTTCTGGAGGAAGGATGCCGTGCGCAGCTCCTCCCACATGTCGAGGTCGTTGTTCGAGCAGGTGCCGTCGGTGGCCACCGTCACGCAGGCCCCGGCCTTGCGCAGCCGCTCGACGGGGGCCACGCCGCTCGAGATTTTCATGTTGCTCTGCGGGTTGTGCGAGACGACGACACGCCGCTCGACGAGCGTGCGCAGGTCGTCGTCGGTCAGATGGACACAGTGCGCGGCGATGAGCCGCTCGTCGAGCAGCCCGAGGCGGTCGAGGTGTTCGACGGGCGTGCAGCCGAAGCGTTCGCCGATGATGCGCACCTCGTCGCGGGTCTCCGCCACGTGGGTCATCATCCGCAGGCCGAGGCGGTCGGCCAACTTGCGGCCCCGCAGCAGGTTCTCGGGCGAGACGGTATAGGCCGAGTGGGGCGCCACGGCAATCTGCACGCGCAAGCTGCCGGCAGCGGCCGCCGCAGCGCGCTCAATCTGCGGAAAGACCTCGTCGATGTTGCTGTCGAAGTAGTTGCAGCCCAGCATCGCGCGGATGCCCATCCGCTCGGCCACCTCGACGCAGCGGTCCTCGTGGTAGTACATGTCGACGAACGAGGTGACACCCCCGAGCAGCATCTCGACGATGCCCAGCGTCATGCCCAGCGCCACGTCGTCGGCCGTCTGGCGCCCCTCGAAGGGCCAGATGTAGTCGTTGAGCCACTCCATGAGGGCGATGTCGTCGGCGTAGCCCCGCTGAAGCGTCATCGCCGCGTGGCAGTGGGTGTTGACCAGACCCGGCATGACCAGCTTGCCGCGGCAGTCGAAGAGCCGCGCGTCGGGATGCGCCGCCAGGAACTCGTCGGCGCCGGCATCTCCGGCCTCGACCCGCTCGATGCGGTTGCCGACGATGCCGACCCAGCCCGTGAAGTATTTCGGTGCGTCCGCCTCCGCCGTCATGGGCAGCACGGTCGCGTTTCGGAAGAGAATGGATGTCATAAGGAATATCGTTGCTTAGGTGTTTCGCGCCCGGCCCCGCTGCGGACTTCGGACGACATACCCGGGCGGTTGCGCGTCCGGGTATGGTTGACTGCGCCGGGATGCGGAGGCTCTGTCGCCGCGTGTCCCGACAGAGGGAGCTACTCCTCCTCTTCGTCGTCGTAGGAGCTTCCCTGCACCGTGATGACGGTGCGCCCCTCGGTCGAATTGGAGTAGACCTGGATGACCTTGTAGAAGGTTCCGGGCTCGCTCTTGTAGGGTTCGTAGGTAATCCGAATCACCCCCGTGCCGCCGGGCGGGATGGGGCGCTTCGAATAGCTCGCCTTGAGGCATGAGCACGAGGTGAAGACCCGCGTGACAACGAGCGGCACCGTACCCTCGTTCTCGACGACGAAGTCGTGCACCAAATCGCCGCCGCGGCGCGGCACGCGGCCGAAGTCATAGACCGACTCCTCGAGCCGCAGCAGCGCACCGCCCTGCTGTGCCGAGGCATTCCGCCGTTCGCGGCGCGAGGGGTTTCCCCCCTTTTTCGGGGAGCTCTCCGCCACGGCATCCCGCTGCGAGCGCTCCGCCGCGCCGGCGGTCCGGCCGACGGCCTGTCCCGTTGCCAGGAGCAGGCACCCGATGCATGTCCAAACAAATTTGCGCATAGTGTTTCTCTTTTTCCGGGAGTCCCCTCTGAGGGGCTCCCCTCCGGAGTCTTCTCCGCTTCCGCAGCTCGGCCCGCGGCCTCCGTTGCCGGCGGGTCTGCCTCGTCGGAGGGGCGGCCGCTTATCGGCTCCGCCCCCGCCGGCGGCTACTCCATGCGGAAGACGTAGGTGATTGTGCCGCCCTGCACCGCCGCACGGCTCTCCGTGAAGCGCGCCTTGCGGGCCGCCTCGAGGGCCGCGGCCACCAGTGCCGGGTCGCTTTCGGTCGACCCCTTGGGCTCGTACGAGGCCCCCGTCACATTGCCTTTGGGGCCAACGGTCACGCGAATCACGATTTTACCACTCTTGTTGCCCGGATAGACGGGCTTGGGCAGCGCCCCCACCAGGCCGCGTCCCTGCAGCCCCTTGTCGAGCTGGTCGAGGCCGTCGACGTCGAGCCCCGGACCCTTGCCGCTCGCCTTGTCCTCGCCCTTCGGAGCGCGGGAATTGCCCGCATTCTCGGGCTCGTCGGCCCCGCCCTTGTTCATCTTGAACAACGCCTTGGGGTTGGGCGTCTGCGTCTCCTCGTCCTTGCCCGCGACCTGCGCCGTGCGCTCCTCCGGCGCGGCGAC
>OLJB01000770.1_pt1 | contig 18093 bp, 11 predicted proteins | sample 1601391 | NCBI WGS metagenome assembly OLJB01 (sample SAMN01915215, study PRJEB22387) | human gut metagenome | isolation source: stool | host: Homo sapiens | place: USA | reverse complement strand
CAGCACACCGTATTCCTGCTTCTTCGTGGTGATATTGATGATCATGGTGTTTGCCTGATTCATAAACCCATTGAGACCGACAATTGCCATGAACAGATAGCAGCCAAGCTTCATCATGTTTGTGGCTTTGGAAAACGCAAAAACATCCCTGTTTCTTGCGCTTGTGCGTAAAGTATTTTTATTAGTACCACTGATTCTTTTGCTGCCTCTTATATTGCCGGATCCGGTCGTTGCCGTTTACCTTGCAGAGCCGATTACAGATACACTGGCATGTACCGCAACAGTTACAATGGTTGTCAGATATTATCGAAAATACCTGTCATCTTTACAAAAATAACAGTAGATCGTCCATGCGGCTAGATAGAAAAAATCCGCCGCACTCCTGCTGGGAGCGCGGCGGAACTTTCTGGCGGATAGGGTGGGATTCGAACCCACGAGCCGCTTGCGCGACTACCTGATTTCGAGTCTTTTATGCAACTGTGACGGGGATGTCCGTTTTGGGGGCGTTTCTGTAAGCCCCGTACCCGCCGAAAGCCGCTTGAAATCAGGCTTTTTCGCCCGGAAAGCCTTGCGGGACAGGCTTTTTTGAAAGTGGGTTCAAATCGGCATTTTTCCCGATTTTGGAGAGAAATGCGGGAAGATAGGAGAGAAAAACCGGGAGACGGCCATACACCGCAGGATAGAGCTTCCAACCGACGAAAATCTATTTTTGAGGTGTTACAACTGGATGTATTTCCCGTCAACTGGGACAGCGTTCCCGAAGTGATGAACAAGGAGCAATTTTTCCGGATCTGCCACATCAGCAAGTCCACGGCGCTGCACCTGCTCAAAAGCGGCAAGGTGCCCTGCGAGTGGTCGGGTAAGAAAACCCGGTGCTATAAAATCCGAAAAGAGGATGTGAAAGCATATTTGGAGGAACGGGCGATTTTTCCTGAACTCTACTCTGCACCGAAGGGCTGGTACGGTACCCACTATGTGGCGAGGCTCTCCAAGGAGCTGCCGGAGGACACGCTGCGGCAGATGCACGGCTACTATGAAAAGCTGCTGCGCAAATACCCGGATGTGGTCACGGTAAAGGATGTGGTGACCCTGACCGGCTACACCCTGACCACCGTCCACAACTGGTGCAGCCGTGGGTCACTGAAAGCCTTCCAGAAGGGGCTGAAGTTCTGTATCCCGAAAATCTTTCTTGTGGATTTCTTCTGCTCCCTGACCTTCCGCTCCATCACCCGCAAAAGCCTCTGGCATATTCAGACGCTGAACGAGTTCAGCAGGAAGATGAAGAAATAATGTGCGATTCTGAAATTCGCACACTCGCACCTGTCTTTCGGTTTAGGTAGACTGTAACCGAAAGGCGGGTGCATTTTGCGTTGCAGACCTGCCGGGAAAATTTTGAATGGGAGGATCACATATGAAATCGCTATTTGAGCAGCTGGGCGGCACTTACACAAGGCAGGGCGACTATTGCCTACCGGATGTTTGCTTACCGCCCGAAGAAGAACGCCCCATCGGCGTTTACGGCCAGCGGCGGCGAGTTTATCTGAAGAAGCATCATCGGGTATTGTATTTCAACCTGCTGACCGCCGGGGTGCTGGATGGGCACCTCGCAGACATTGAGGAGCAGGCGCAGGAACGCTTTCTTCGGCTGGTAGAACAATACGCAGACACCGAGGGCGTGACGGAGGCCTTGAAAGCCGATGACCCGCAGTCGTGGGTGCGGAAGATGAACGGCATCCGACATCGGGCAAACGAGGCCGTGATGCAGGAAATTGTATACGGGTAACGAGCAAGCGGAGGTCGATGGCCTCCGCTTATTTTATATGCAGAAAAAGAACAATGCTGTTTTAAAACGACATTGTTCCGAACTTTGTTGACATTGTTCTTTTGCTCAGGTATAATGTACTTGTGATTTTATGCGTGGAGGTATCCCCTATGGCTGAAATGATCTCGGTAAGAGAGGCAGCAGTGCGCTGGAATATAACGGAGCGGAGAGTTGCGACGCTCTGCAAGAATGGGAGAATCGCCGGTGCGGAAAAGCAGGGCAATCGTTGGCTGATCCCCGCTGATACGCAGAAGCCGGCGGATCAGCGGCTCAAGACGGGCGCTTTCCGCAAGACGGAGCGCGCGCCGAAGCTGCCCCTGCCCATCGGCGTGTCCAACTACTGCCTTGCCTCGTCGGAATACTACTACATCGATAAGACGATGATGATCAAGGACTTTATCGACGAGCGTCCGATGGTGACGCTGTTCACCCGCCCCCGGCGCTTTGGCAAGACGCTGAATATGGATATGCTGCGCACTTACTTTGAAAAGAGCGACAAGGATACCTCCGTCTATTTCCGGGATAAGAAGATCTGGGCCTGCGGCCAGAAGTACCGGGATTATCAGGGCAAGTACCCTGTGATCTTCCTGACCTTCAAGGATGTGAAGTTCGACACTTGGGAGGAGACCTTTGCGGCCATCCGGGATATTTTCGCAAAGGAGACCCGGCGGCACAAAGAACTGCTGAACAGCGATAAGTGCGACGAGTACAGCAAAAAGACCTATGAAAAGCTGGCAGACGGCAAGGTCAGCGAGGTAGAGTTGGCTTCTGCACTGCTGGATCTCTCCGCTATGCTGCACAAGCACTGTGCCGTTGCGCCCATTATCATCATCGACGAGTACGACACCCCCATCCAGCAGGGCTACCAGAAGGACTATTACGACAAGGTCATCCGGTTTATGCGGAACCTGTTTTCCGGCGGGTTCAAGGATAATCAGCACCTGTCCTTCGGCTTCCTCACCGGCATTCTGCGGGTGGCCAAGGAGAGCATCTTCAGCGGGATGAACAACCTGTCCATCAACTCCGTGCTGGACAACAAATACAGCGCCTACTTCGGCTTCACCGCCGACGAGGTGATGGAGATGGCGGAATATTACGGCGCTGCCGATAAGTACGACGAAATTTGCCAGTGGTACGACGGCTACCGCTTCGGCAAGACGGAAATTTTCAACCCGTGGTCGGTGGTCAACTACTTCAGCAGCGAGTGCGAGCCGAGACCCTTCTGGGTCTCCACCGGCAGCAACGATATTATCGGGGAAGTGCTTGCCCAGGCGGACGAGGAGATTTATAACCGTCTGACCTCCCTGGTCAACGGCGAGACCTTCACAACCTTCATCGACACCGGCGTGATTTATCCGCAGATCAAGAGCAATCCCTCCACCATTTACAGCTTCCTGCTGGTGACCGGCTATCTGAAGGCACTGAAAACCACGCCCTCCTTCAGCGGCGATTTTATGTGCGAGGTCTCCCTGCCCAACCGGGAGATTTCTCTGGTGTATAACAAGGAGATTTTGCAGCGGCTGGAGAATCTGATCCCGCCGTCCACGGCGATTTCCGTTCAGGAGGCCATCTTCTCCGGCGATAACGCACGGCTGAAAGCGCAGATACAGACGCTGCTGACCCAGTCGGTCAGCTCCTTCGATACCGCCGGGGAGAACTTCTACCACGGCTTTATGCTGGGCTTGTGCGCCCTGCTGGGCGGCGCTTTCGTGACCTCCAACCGGGAATCGGGCGACGGGCGCTATGACATTCAGCTGAAGCCCACGCAAAAGGGTCTTCCGGGTATCCTGATTGAGCTGAAAGCGGAGAAAAATTGCAGCGATGAGCAGCTGAAAAAGCTGTCCGAGACGGCCTTGCAGCAGATCAACGATAAGAAATACGAAACCGAGCTGACGACCGCCGGGGTCAGGACGATTTATAAATACGGCGTGGCCTTCAGCGGTAAAAAGGTCGAAGTGGCAGTCGGATGAGGCTGACGAATTTCAAAGTATCAGCTTTCAGCTTCCAAAGTATCAAATTGATACTTTGTCGAAATCCCAAAGTGCCAGCACGGTGGTTCCAAAGTGCCAAATTGGCACTTTGGAGATGTGCTTATATCAAATGCTAAATGAATTAACAAAAATCGAGGGAGACTGCTTATGAAATCAAATTTTGATTTTCTGAATCGATACTGGCCTGCATTGGCACAGATCGGCGCAACCGCAGAAACCTATGTCTATTCTGATCCCAATGCCTGTATCTATAAACTCGGAATGTTTGCCGAGCGCTTAGTGCAGGAGATCCTTGTCTTTGAGCACATTGCGGAGCCGGCTGTTGACAACACCCACGCAAATCGAATTCGCATTTTGAAGCGAGCCGGTTTATTGCCGCACGAAATTGACAACACGCTATATGTTCTTCGCAAGACAAGAAACTCGGCAGTACATATAGGTACGGACTCCGTGGACGAAGCAAAGACATTGCTATCCTTGACATACAATCTTGCTGTTTGGTTTATGGAAACCTATGGAGATTGGGGATATATTGCGCCTGAGTTCGTTATGCCGAGCGAGACCACGCACGAAGATTTGGAATCCGTTATTGCCGAGCAGGAAAGGAAAATCGAGGAATTGACGAAGCAACTGGCCGTGGTCAAGACCGCCGCTTCGGGCAAAACGCAGAAGGAGCGCGCAAGGCGGTCGGAATCTGTCTCCGCTATGATGAATTGGAATGAGGCGCAGACCAGATGCTTGATTGACGAGCAGCTTCGTCTTTCTGGTTGGGAAGCTGATACGCAGAACCTGCGCTACAGCAAAGGAACGCGTCCTGTAAAGGGAAGAAATATTGCCATCAGCGAATGGCCTACCAATTCGGCCTTTTACAAAAACGGGTATGCGGATTATGCATTCTTCGTTGGCGAGAAGCTCGTAGCATTGATGGATGCAAAAAAGATGTCGGAAGATGTGGCATCTACCATCGATGTGCAGGTAAAGGACTATGCTGCACATATTAAGTCGGAGGATATTCCACATACGGTTGGAAACTGGAATGGTTATCAGGTTCCCTTCCTCTTTGCTTCAAATGGCAGGGCATATTTAGAGCAGCTGCGGACGAAGTCCGGTATTTGGTTCTTGGATGTCCGGGAACAGGAAAATCAACCGTATCCTATTCGGAACTGGTTTAGCCCAAGTGACCTGATGGAAAAACTTGGTCAGAATACAGCGGCGGCCAATCAGGCGCTGGCTGCAGCAGATAATTCGTTTATGACAGATCCTAATGGGTTGAATCTGCGCGACTACCAGATTAAGGCCATTGATAAGGCAACAGAGGCGATCGTTGACGGCAAGAGAACGGCCTTGCTTGCAATGGCCACCGGAACAGGTAAAACCCGTACTGTTCTGGGACTTATCTACAAGATGCTGGAATCCAAGCGTTTCCGTCGTATTCTTTTCCTTGTGGATCGAGTGTCCCTCGGTGAGCAGGCAATGGACACCTTCAAAGATGTCAAGCTGAAGGAACTGCTGACGCTGGACAAAATATATGAGATCAAAGCGATCGATGACAACATCGTCAATCTGGAAACCAAGGTCAGCATTTCAACGGTGCAGGGGCTTTTGAAACGCACGATTCTGGCAGAAGAACCGGATTTGATGCCCGGTGCATTTGATTTGATTATTGTGGACGAAGCCCACCGAGGCTATATTCTTGACCGTGAAATGACGGAAGAAGAAATCCTCTACGATAATCAGGATGATTATATGAGCAAGTACAAGCAGGTTATCGAGTATTTCGATGCGATGAAAGTTGCCTTGACTGCTACGCCCGCCCTGCACACGACCGAGATTTTCGGGGAGCCGGTCTATACCTACAGCTACCGTGAGGCGGTTATCGATGGCTGGCTGGTAGATCACGACCCTCCATATCTGATTAATACGGATTTCATTGAAAATGACGCACAGTTCAAGAAGGGTGAAACCTTGGCGCAATATGACCCCAACACCAATGAACTTTTGAACGGTGCAGTTTTGGACGATGAAATGGATTTCGATGTGTCGGAGTTCAACCGCAAAATTGTTCTGCCGGATCATACCCGCAAGGTGCTGGAAGAAGTTTCGACCTACCTGAATCCGGAAAGTGGAGAAAAGACGCTGATTTTTGCGGTGAATGATGCACACGCTGACCGTATTGTGGATACGCTCCGAGAGATTTACAAGCCCTATGGCATTTCCAATGATGCCATTATGAAAATCACGGGCAAAACTGCCGGCGGCAACAAAAAGAAGATTTTGCAGGTGATCAAGCAATTCAAGAACAACCAGTACCCCAACATTGCCGTAACAGTCGACTTGCTGACTACCGGAATCGATGTGCCGGCCATTTGTAATTTGGTGTTTATGCGCAAGATCAACAGCCGGATCCTCTTTGAGCAGATGCTGGGACGCGCTACGCGCCTTTGCCCGGAAATCGGAAAGACGCACTTCAATATCTTCGATGCAGTTCGCGTGTACGAGGACTTGGACGACACTTCCAATATGAAGTCAGTCTCCGTCAGCAAATCAATGGCTGAATTGTTGGAGGATTTGTTCCGTCCGGGTGAGGTCAGCAAGCAGCCTGTCAAAGATCGCATTTTGGCAAGATTGCAGCGTAAGAGCAACAATCTGACCGATGAGCAAAAGTATGATGTATCCGAGCGTTTAGGCGGAAAAACAATTCGGGAATATGCGAAGGAATTGAAAAGCTGTACAGAGGAAGCTTTTGTGCGACGCTGCCGGGAGGATAAGGATTTCCTGCTTTGGTTTGACAACCTGAAGGGCAAAAAACGCGGACATTACTATTCCGAAAAGGAAGATACTCTTTTGGAAACGACCTGCGGCTATGGTGACACGGAAAAACCGCAGGATTATCTGGACTCTTTTGTGGCCTATGTTAATGAGAACAAAGACCGTATCGAAGCGATCCGCATAGCCTGCACCCGCCCCAGCGATATGACCCGGGCACAGCTTCGGGAGTTAAAGCTGGAACTGGATAAGGAGAATTTCACCGAGAGCAGCTTGAATGAAGCGGCCAGTGCGGTGAGCAATGAACGGATCGTGGTAGACATTATCGCCTTTGTTCGTCGGGCTGTACTTAAAACGCCGCTTGTAAACCACGATGACCGCGTGAAAATGGCCTTTTCTAAACTGATTTCGGCGCATCACTTTAACAAAATGCAGCTGGATCTGCTGGAGAAGATCAAGGTATATATGCTTCACGAGAGCATCCTCAATACCGAGACATTTGAGGCACCGGCGTTCAAGATGGATGGCGGTTTCGCTCGCTTTAACAAGAAGTTTGGCGGGCAGCTTGCGGAGATCATCCGCGAGATCAACACTTATATTTACGAAGGAGCAGCTTAAATGAGCACGCAAGATATTGTACAGAAACTTTGGAACCTCTGTAATGTGCTGCGGGATGACGGTATTACTTATCACCAGTATGTGACAGAGCTGACCTACATTCTGTTTTTGAAAATGGCCGATGAGACCGGTGCAGATAAGGATATTCCCGAAGCATATCGTTGGGGCTCTTTGACCAGCCGTTCCGGCATTGACCTGAAAAAGCACTACTATACGCTGCTCAGCAAGCTGGGCGAAGAATCCGTTGGCCGCGTGGCACAGATTTACGCCAACGCATCCTCCAGCATCGAGGAGCCGAAAAATCTCGAAAAAATCATCACGGAGATTGATAAGCTGGACTGGTATGAGGCCAAAGAGGAAGGCCTGGGCGACCTGTATGAAGGCCTTCTGGAGAAAAACGCCAATGAGAAGAAGTCTGGTGCCGGCCAGTACTTCACCTCTCGTGTGCTGATCGATGTGATGACGGAGCTCATCAAACCCCAGCTGGGCGACAAGTGCTTTGACCCGGCCTGCGGTACTTTTGGCTTTATGATTGCAGCCAACCGCTATGTCAATGCGCATAACGATATGTATGCGCTCTCTGACCGTCAGGCAGATTTCCAGCAGAACAAAGCGTTCAACGGCGTGGAGCTGGTGCACGAAACCCATCGCTTGGCATTGATGAATGCCTATCTGCACAATATGAATTCCAATATCACATTGGGGGATTCTCTCGCACAAAGTGCCAAGGGATTGAAAGATTTTGATGTTATTCTGACCAATCCGCCCTTTGGCACGAAAAAGGGCGGTGAGCGTGCCACACGGGATGATATTTCTTTTCAGACCTCCAACAAGCAGCTGAATTTCTTGCAGGTGATCTATCGCAGCCTGAAGGCGGACGGCAAGGCCCGCTGCGCCGTAGTGCTGCCGGATAATGTGTTGTTTGCCGCCGGTGACGGTGCTAGCGTGCGCCGGGAACTGATGAATTTCTGCAATCTGCATACCATTCTGCGCTTGCCTACCGGCATTTTCTATGCACAGGGCGTCAAGACCAATGTGCTGTTCTTTACCCGCGGGACAACCGAGCAGGATAACACCACCGAGGTTGCGTTCTACGATATGCGCACCAATATGGACAGCTTTGGCAAGACCCGGCAGCTGCGCAAGAGCGACTTTGATGAATTCGTGGCAGGATACGAAGACCCGTCCAAGCGCACGGGCGAGCGCTGGAGCAAATTCACTCGTGAGGAGATCGCCAAGAATCCGGACGATAGTCTTGACCTTGGCTTGATCCGCGACGACTCCATCGTGGATTATGACGATCTCCCTGACCCTGTAGAAAGCGGCGAGGAAGCGATTGCAAATTTGGAGGAAGCGGTCGATCTGCTGGAAAGTGTTGTGCGTGAGCTTCGTGCTCTGACGGAGGAAAAGTGATGGCAAGAGCAAAAAAAGAAGCTGCCCTCACGCCCGAAGAGCGTTTGCAGGCAGCTTTAGTGCCGGATTGGGAGTGGCCGTATAAATTGCCGGAGAATTGGTGTTGGTTGAAACTTGTTGAGTCATTTGATAATCATACAGATAGCAAGAAAAAAATTAAACAAAAAGATTATTTAGTGAAAGGGAAACTTGCTGTTGTTGATCAGGGTCAAGAGCTAATTGGTGGCTACACAAATGATGTGGAAAAGAGCTATTCAGGGGCGCTCCCGATAGTTATTTTTGGTGATCACACACGGTGCATCAAGTTTGTCGATTTCCCGTTTGCTCAAGGCGCTGATGGAGTAAAAGTGTTAAGACCAAAGCCGTTTTATTTGCCGAAAGCATTTTATTATGCACTCCAGTCTGTCAACATTCCCAATTTGGGGTATCGTAGACACTTTCCCCTTTTTAACAAATTCTCAATTCCATTACCCCCGTTTGCTGAGCAGCACCGCATTGTTGACCACATTGAAAGTCTGTTTGCCAAGCTGGATGAGGCCAAGGAAAAGGCACAGGCCGTGCTGGATAGCTTTGAAACCCGTAAAGCTGCTATTCTGCATAAAGCCTTCACCGGTGAACTGACTGCGAAATGGCGGGAAGAGCACAACATTTCAAAAACGACATGGGGCGAAAAGAAATGGGGTGATTTTCTACAGTCTATTGAAGCGGGGAAAAACTGGAGTGCTGAAGGTCGGCCGCCAGAAGGAACCGAGTTTGGCGTTGTAAAAGTGAGCGCTGTTACTTGGGGTGAATTCGATGAGTTGGAGAGTAAGACTTGTGTCGTTGCAGAGCAGTGGAATTCGAAGACGCAGATTCATAAGGGAGATTTTTTATTTAGCAGAGCCAATACACTTCAGCTTGTCGGTAATTGCGTTATAGTAAGGAATATTTCGAAGCGTCTAATGCTTTCTGATAAAATATTGCGTTTCAAATTTGATGAAATAGCACATCCGCGATTTGTCCTTTACTTTACTCGCTCGAGAATATATAGGGAACAGGTTGAACAATTAGCATCAGGCAATCAGGATGGAATGAGAAATATTTCGCAAAAGAACTTGAAATTAGTTTCTTTTCCGATTCCCACAGTTATGGAACAAATTGAGATCATCTCTATCCTTGATAGAGCATTTGCAAAAGAACAACAGGCTAAAGAAGCTGCCGAAGCAGTCCTCGATCAGATCGACCTGATGAAAAAATCCATTCTCGCCCGTGCCTTTCGCGGTGAACTGGGTACGAATGACCCAAGCGAGGAGAGCGCGGTGGAATTGCTGAAGCGAACCATTTTATAAAAGAAAGAGGTGGTATTGTGCGTAGATTTATCTATCTTGATACAGACACCCTCAACTCCTATTTGGCGCAAATATTTGACGGCCTAATTCAGTCACAGGAAATGGAAAAAACCGCGGGTAAAAAGAAGGAAAAGCAAAACCATTTTGGCAGTAATCTCGGAAGTCAAATTGCATTCAAGCTTTTTGGAAAAGGCATAGATGCAAATGCGCAAGCCACTTATGAACATTTAAAGATTGTCGCAAATGATGAAATGGTCAGAGATGTTCAAACTAAAATAATGCACGATAATGCTTTTGATGAGTTTGCGTCTTACTTAAGCGAGAATGGCCTTCTAGGCGGAGCGAACATAGGAAATTTTATTTCAGTTGAAGATGAATTCTATATTTTCGACATTGCATTTTTTCAAAAAATGTTTGCCGAAGGTGGATTCGTATCTGAGCTGAAAGAAATTCAAAAGGTTTCTATTCAAAAGGAAGCGGAGCAACAAGTACAGGGACTTAACCGCGGACAGCAGAGAAGCAAAACTCTGCAAAAGCAAGTTCGGGATATTGTTGACGCTGCTACTTCTAAAAACGAGGAAGAGTATAAGCCGGCAGAGGCGTTGATTAATATGCTTGCCTCCATAATCCCTTATCCGCAGATTCTATGCATATCAAATTATCTTGTTGTTCTTAATGAGAAGTATTTGCGCGATAATATTTCGACAGCTGCGTTCAAATATGGAGGAAAAGTTAAAGTGGTTGGCTACATAACTAACAAGGTTATGGCACAAAGCAATACGCATACTTCAGCTTTTGCGGAGATAGGCGCTTCCATTAATGCACTTATGAAAATTTTCTTTGAGAATGCAGATGAAATGTTTGTTGTTCATCCGGTTGCGATTTACTACGATAACTAATTGCAACTTACCGATATGCAGCGATAATCGTGCATACTTGTTGAAAGCAAGAACAGAAATGAGGGATGATAGTGCTGGATCAGACAAATGCAAATATTGAAAGACATATCAAAACCCACACAGAGCGTTCTGATGATGACCGCTCGGCAGTATCTGTTTTGGAGACATTTCTCCGTTCGAATGGAAGAATCAACACTTCTTTTGCCTCAGATGATAAGTGGCCCAATCACGATGGCACTTTCGAGTTTGTTCCAAACCCGGAAATTTCGAGACGCCCCGTGCAAACTTTCTATGTCCAAATAAAGGGAACACGCAATTATACTGAGCGCGAGGGTGTTATCAAGTACACGCTAAAAGATCTCGCTTTTCCTGCTTTTATATGTGGCAGAGTATCCCTTGATCCGGGAATTCTGTTTGTGATTCTCAATCCCGCTGAACGCGGAGATGAGAGAGTTTTTTGGAAGTATATGTCGCCCAGTTTTCTCAACAGTATTGATTTTGCAAAAGACAGTATAACCGTCAGTTTTTCACCGGAAGAGGAAATCTTGAACAATGAAGAAAGCGTTTTAGCTTTTTGCGAGAGGTTAGAAGAAATTGTCGAGCGGCATTCCTTTGTAAACCAATTGGAAAGGCATAGTTATTCTTTTGAAGAAGCTAAGCGAATCGTTGAGACCTGTGATACGGAAATCACGGAAAGCATCGACAATTTATGCATTCTAAATAAGAGCCGCGACAACATTTCACGGAGAATTCTGACGAGATTGAACGATCTATGCATTTCAGCTTTACTGCTGAATGCGATGAAAGACGGCTATCAAAGTCCCAACGCCGGCTTTGCGTGGGAATACTCACTCTTAAGGGCAAATACAAAGTACTTAGGGAATTTTTACCGAGGATTGCAATATATCGGACGCCGGATCCCCGAGGAAGGCCAAGCAGAGCGGCTGATGCTGAAGTACTACAGCTTTATGTGGCAGATCCGTCAATCACTCTACGAAAACTACGGCATCACCGTGCTTCAGAACTTGGAAAAGTTTCAGGAATATACCGGAACCGATGAACAGGATAAACAATACTATGAGTTGGTGGCGAATGCTTTCTCAACCCCCAAAACCGAGCAGAAACATAACAGCAATACGAGGTTTTATATTCAGAAAAGGACGCCGTTTTATGTTGGTAAAGAGCGTTATTTTGAGGTAACACTGCAGCAAGCGGACATCTATGCGTCAAAGTATAACCGAATTACAGCATATACCAAACTTGACATTTCTACAGGCTATTCTGTACAAATCGACTATATCCCATCATACATTAATCTCTGGGGTGTCAATACAGAAATTAAAATTATCACAGCTTGGCGTGTTTCGGTAGATCCTAAATGTTTGAACAAGCTTGGAAGGATACTTAATATGCGCCTTCAGCTTTCTTCGAAATATGGAGAATATGATGCCCTGATGAGATTCCTAACAGAAACAGGTATGGATTTTCTGGAAATGATTGATCTTCGGGAGATACCTTTCTCAAATCTTTTGGAGTCAGTTTACAAAAAAGCAAACACCTCTTATTTCAAAGATGTTTTACAGCAGCTGAGGGACAACTATTCTACAGGTTCGACACGCTTCGGCCGATATACAATTCGGTATCTGTTACTGAATCTGCGCGAAGATCTTTTGGAACGCGTTATGCCGTCTCAGTTTAGTCCGCAATGGAAATGCAAGGATTTATACCTGTCTAGAAAATGCTTTCCGTTTGAGCGTAACCCACTTGCTTCTGATTTAGCAGACAGTAAAACAAGTCAACTAAGTCAAGCCAAGTACTTAGCCAGAGTAGTTGAAAAAGAAAAGACTGAGATCGCTGTTCCATACTGGTCTATTGTAAAGTCTATGCAAGATACCGGCGAAATTTACTGCAATCTTGGGGGAGACTTAACCGAACAGGCAATCCAGAAATATAATGATTGCTTAGACGATTGGGAAAGACAGAAAGGGTATGAAATCATTTCGGATGGAAATGTTGCTTGTATTGCAGCATATGAAGCTTCGACGCTCTTTATTTTGAATAAACTACTGGAACTATCGCAGCTCCCAAATAAAGGCCAAAAAGAAGTTAATGAAAGATACTTGAGAGATTGCAATATTGCTTTTTCTGATCCTAAAAAAGAAGAAACTCTTAAATATGCTTTTGTAAACTCCCGCGTACTTCTTATTTACGGAGCTGCCGGTACCGGAAAAACGACCCTAATCGATATGATCTCGACAATGCTGTCTGGGCGTCGGAAATTGTTTCTTACCAAAACACATACGGCCTTGCAGAATCTGCAGAGGCGAATTAATAATCCGGGGGCTGACGCCAGTTTTGTAAGCATCAATAGTTTTACGAAGAGGGTAAACCTTCCTGATTATGATGTTATCTTTGTAGACGAATGCAGCACCATTGATAACCGTGCAATGAAGGTATTCCTCGAGAAAATGCGCCCGGATACATTCTTAGTACTTGCGGGAGACACCTATCAGATAGAATCTATTGATTTCGGTAATTGGTTTACTTATGCCAAGGATATTATTAAGACTAAAGGTTCGAATGTTGAACTCGTAAGCACTTGGAGAACAAAGGATCCCGGTTTAATTGAGCTTTGGAACGAGACTCGAAATAAGGGTGCGCTAATAACGGAAAAACTTGTTATCGACGGCCCATTTTCTGAAAATATTGGCGAAGGAGTGCTCAATTCCGAGATAATGGATGAGGTGATTTTATGCTTGAACTATGATGGAAAATTTGGCTTGAATAATATGAATAGCTATTTTCAAAATGCTAACACAGAAACGGCTGTTGTCTGGAGAGACTGGAAATATAAAGTTGGCGATCATATATTGTTCAATGACACGGACAGATTTTCTCTGCTCTATAATAATTTAAAAGGGCAAATTGTCCAAATAGAACTGTTTGACAGTAGAATCAGATTTACAGTAGATGTAGAGATCCCGTTAACAGAGCAAGATTGCCAAAACGATGGCATAGAATTCATCGATATAATTGATGATGCGACCCGAATACGATTTGATGTACTTGATTTTGAAGAGGAAATGGCAGATGAAGATCGCAAAAAAGCCATCGTACCGTTTCAGCTTGCCTATGCGGTTTCAATTCATAAAGCGCAGGGCTTAGAGTATAGGTCAGTTAAGGTTGTTATTCCGAGTAGCAACGCTGAAAAAATAACACACGGTATTTTCTATACAGCAATTACGCGTGCAAAAGAAAAACTAAAAATCTACTGGAGTTCTGAAACAATGCAAGAAGTCGTCGCTGGATTTTCAGTAGACACTTCAAGACAAAAAAGTTTGGCAATTATTAAGGAGAAGCTGAAGCAGGACAAGAATACTTAGAAATAGGGCACCGACCGTTTGGCCGGTGCTCTATTTCTATATGAGTCACCTATAAGTCAATAGTGATTATCAGCCGTCCTCCCATCACCGGGAGGGCGGCTTTTTGCGTTCAGATAAAAAATATTTGAGAAATTTCTCGAAAACGCCCCCACAAACGGCGCCCCTTATTCAGAGTAAGTAGAAGGGTCCTTTTGAAAAATTGAGGGGACTTTTCAAATTACTTTGCCAAAATCTTAAAAAGTTCCCAATTGGTTAGTAGGAAGGCCCTGAAAAATTTTCTTCAAAATCCTATTTGTTATTTGCCAGAAAAGTTCCCAGTTGATTAGTGGGAGGGGCGCTTAAAAATTTTCTTCAAAATTCTTTTTATTTTTGCCGGAAAAATTCCCAATTAAGTAGTAGAGGGGTTCGCAGAAAAATTCTCAAAAGTTCTTTCGTTCAAATCCGAAAAAATTTCCCAGTTGGTTAGTAGAGAGGATTTCAAAGAATTTTTTCAAAGTTCCTTCGTACAAATCGAAAAATTTTTCCCAGTTGATTAGTGAGGGGGTTAAAAAACGGCCCTTCTCGCTGGCTACCTATTGAGGGGACTGTCTCCCTGTGTACCTTGAAAACTGAATCGCCGCCTCCAAAGGATATGCTTCCGGCAAGTGCCGCCACGACTTTCCGAAAAAGGAACGAGCGCGCCGAAGAAGCGATACGCCGTGGTGAGACTCCGGGGCAGGAACGATGCGGATGAGCGGCAGCAAACAAAAACCGCTGCAGAAATGCGGCTTCAGAACAGACAAAGGAGGTTCAAACCTATGAAGAAAGGAGAACTCAGAGAGCTTTATCAGATGATGTTCCCGGAATACCCGGACATTGTGACCGTCAAAGAGCTTCGGGAGATGCTGGGCATCAGCCGCAAGCTGGCCTACAAGCTGATCGACTATGGGTACATCCACGCCGTGAAGATCGGCACGACGCTGAAGATCCCGAAAATCAGCGTTATCAACTATGTGATGGAGAAAGAGGTGAAAAAGGTTGGATGAGATCAAGCGCCTGACGCCCGCCCAAAGGGCACGCTGCAACCGGCTAATCCGGCGGCTGTGCGCCAACTACGACGGTGGCAACTGTCTGCCGTTGGACGATGGCGAAGGCTGTGTGTGCGTGCAGATGATTTCTTATTCGCTGCTGTGCAAATACTTCCGGCGGGCGGTTCTGCCCGCCGACAAGGCACTCTATGCCGACATTTACCGGCAGCGCACACGGCTCTGCGACCGATGCGGAATGCCCTTTGCACCCGGCAGCAACCGGCAGAAATACTGCCCGGAATGCGGCTGCACCATCCGGCGCAAGCAGAAGGCGGACTCTGCCAGATGGCGGCGCAGCGTAGAACATTAAGCACCGGGAAAGCCTTGAATTCCAAGGCTTTTGGGACAGCAGAGCGGGGGTGGGTGGCCGTTTCCATTCGCCCCCGCCAAAATCTACTTCTAACATTCCACAAAGGAGAATTCTATGAACAACAAACTGAAAACCGTGGACGCAGAGACCTTGCTGTCCACGCCGATGAGCAAGACGATGTTCATCGTAGACGGCCTTATTTCGCAGGGCGTCAATGTCATCAGCGGTGCCAGCAAGATCGGCAAAAGCTGGCTGATGCTGTGGCTGGGGCTGCAAGTGGCGCAGGGAAACTCTATTTGGGGGCTGCCTACACTGCAATGCGATGTGCTCTATCTGAGCCTTGAGGACACCCAGCGCCGCATCAAAGACCGACTCTACAACCTCACCGACAGCGCCCCGGACAACCTGTATTTTGCCGTGACCTCCGGGCTGATCGGCGGCGGGCTGGAGGAGCAGATCACGGATTTCCTGACCGAGCATCCCGCCACCAAGCTGGTCATCATCGACACGCTGCAAAAGGTGCGGGACTCCAAAGGCAGCGCCGGAAAGGCAGGAATGTACGGCAACGATTACGATGACATTTCCTCCATCAAGCGCATTGCCGACGGCTTCAACATCGCCGTTTTGCTGGTGCATCACCTGCGAAAGCTGCAAGACAGCGACGATCCCTTTAACGATGTCAGCGGCTCCACCGGTATCATCGGCGCTGCGGACACCAACTTCATCCTGCGCCGTAAGCGCAGTGGAAACGCCGCTACGCTGCTGGTCAGCGGGAGGGATGTGGAATATCAGGAGCTGACCTTGCAGTTTAACGACTTGGTCTGGGAGCTGGCGGAGCGCAAGAATAGCGAGGATATTCACAAGGCAGAGCTGCCGAAATTTCTGTTTCGGGTGGTGGACTTTATGGAGTGCCGCACCGAATGGGTAGGCACGGCCACGGAGCTGCTGACCGAAATGAAGGAGCAGGAGGTCACGCCCAATATGGTCACAAAGTATCTCGGCCAGTTCGCCTATGAGGTGCTGGAGCCGCTGGGCATCGAGTATCGCACCAAGCGAACGGGAAAAAGCCGACTCATCAAATTTCTGCGCCGTGACGGCGATGACGCAAATGACGCCGGGATCGCTATATAAGGAAATCCCTGTCACAACCGTCATTGCCGTCACAAACCGAAGAAAGGGGGTGAACAAATGCGCAGCAAAAACTACGGGATCAATGTCCGTGTGACCGAGCAGGAGAAGCAGAAGCTGCTGGAAAATGCCCGGTTCTGTTCTCTGCCGCTGTCGGAATACTTGCGGCGGCTGGGGCTTGGAAAAGAGGTCAGAGCGGCGATCACGGAGCGGGATTACCGCCTGTTTCGGATGCTGAACGGCCTGAAAGCGGAGCTTCCACAGCTTCAGCAAGAGGAACTTCTGAGCAGGCTGGAAGCAATTTTGAATGAATTAAAGTAAGCGAGAATTACGCCTGCGCAGTCTAAGCGAGCAGACTGTTTTTACTCCTGTCGGAGCCAAACAGTGTATCCGCTTGCGATGCCTGCGTCATCTGAGCGAGCAGTGCGTTTTTACTCCCGGCAGGGGCGGAGCGTAAAAACACTCGTTAGGGCGTGCCCTAAGACCCCGAAAGAAAAAACTATGAAAGTGAGGACAACACAATGAGAAAATCTGATTTTACTTTACCCACGCTGGACGATCTGTTTTCCACGCAGGCGGAGCGGGACGATGCTAAGCTGGAGCGGGTGCGGAATATTCCACTGGCCGAGCTGCACCCGTTCAAGGGTCACCCCTTCAAGGTGCAGAACAACGAGGAGATGCAGCGGATGATCGAGAGCATCCGCAAGGTGGGAGCCATTACCCCGGCGCTGGCAAGGCCGCTGCCGGGCGGCGGCTATGAGCTGATCTCCGGCCACCGGCGGCTGGCAGCGTGTCAGGTGCTGGGCGTCGAGACGATGCCCGTCATCGTCCGGGAGCTGTCTGACGATGAAGCGGTGATCGCAATGGTGGATGCCAACTTGCAGCGGGAGACTATCCTGCCCAGCGAAAAGGCGTTTGCCTATAAGATGAAAAGGGATGCGCTGAATCATCAGGGTATGACTTCTCCCCAAGTTGGGGAGAAGTTGCTAACGGCAGAAAAAATTGGTTTAGATGGCGGAGACAGCCGCAATCAGGTATTACGATATATCCGCCTGACCTACCTGATCCCCGAACTGCTTTCAATGGTGGACAACGGCAAGATCGCCTTCAACCCAGCGGTGGAGCTTTCTTACTTAGACTCGTATCAGCAGCGGGCGGTGCTGGACGCGATGGTGCTGAACGACTGCACCCCGTCCCACGCCCAGAGCATCCGCCTGAAAAAGCTGGCGCAGGAGGGCTTGCTGGATGACCAGATAGTCTACGCCGTGCTGGCGGAGACGAAACCAAACCAGCAGGAGCAGCTGAAATTCAAACGGGAGGAGCTGCGGAAATATTTCCCCTCCGGCTATACCGAGGAGCAGATGCGCC
>OLJB01000768.1_pt1 | contig 18150 bp, 10 predicted proteins | sample 1601391 | NCBI WGS metagenome assembly OLJB01 (sample SAMN01915215, study PRJEB22387) | human gut metagenome | isolation source: stool | host: Homo sapiens | place: USA | reverse complement strand
TGGCCGTATCGGTCGTTTCGTATTCCGTTCTACAGTTGAGGCTGAGAACGCAAAGGAAGTACAGGTAGTAGCTATCAATGACTTGTGCCCAGTAGATTACATGGCTTACATGTTGAAGTATGATACAATGCACGGTCAGTTCGACGGTACTATCGAGGCTGACGTTGAGAAGAACGAGTTGATCGTTAACGGTAACCACATCCGTGTTACTGCTGAGCGTGATCCTGAGAACTTGAAGTGGGATGAGGTTGGTGCTGAGTACGTAGTTGAGTCTACAGGTCTCTTCCTCGCTTACGATAAGGCTGAGAAGCACTTGAAGGCTGGTGCTAAGTACGTAGTACTTTCTGCTCCTTCTAAGGCTGACGCTAACGGTAACCAGGCTGACATGTTCGTTTGCGGTGTTAACACTGACAAGTACAATGGTCAGAAGATCGTTTCTAACGCTTCTTGTACAACAAACTGCTTGGCTCCTATCGCTAAGGTTTTGAACGATAACTTCGGTATCGAGACTGGTTTGATGACAACTGTTCACTCTACAACTGCTACACAGAAGACTGTTGACGGTCCATCTATGAAGGACTGGCGAGGTGGCCGTGCAGCTGCTGGCAACATCATCCCTTCTTCTACAGGTGCTGCTAAGGCTGTAGGTAAGGTTATCCCTGAGTTGAACGGTAAGTTGACAGGTATCTCTATGCGTGTTCCTACTTTGGACGTATCTGTTGTTGACTTGACAGTTAACTTGAAGAAGGCTGCTTCTAAGGAGGCTATCTGCGCTGCTATGAAGGCTGCTTCTGAGGGTGAGTTGAAGGGTGTACTCGGTTACACAGAGGATGCTGTTGTTTCTTCTGACTTCTTGGGTTGCGCTTTGACATCTATCTTCGACGCTAACGCAGGTGTTTATTTGACAGACAACTTCGTTAAGGTTGTTTCTTGGTATGACAACGAGATTGGTTACTCACACAAGGTTGTTGAGTTGATCAAGATCATGAAGAAGCACAACGGTTAATTCTTTGCCTCTTAACGATTAAGTATATGGCCGTCCAGTATTTTTTCAATGCTGGACGGCTTTTTGTTTTTATAAGTGAGAATTTCTTTTCATTTTATTTTGTTTTCTCAATAATTTCATTTAACTTTGCGGCATGAAATATTCGATGATGACCATATTGGGACCTACGGCGAGTGGTAAGACGAGTCTTGCTGCCGCTCTTGCAGCCAGGATTAATAGCCTGGGTGCCCATTTGTCGGGTACCCCTGCCAAGGGCGCTGAAATCATTAGTGCTGACAGCCGGCAGGTATATCGCGGCATGGATATAGGTACGGGTAAGGATCTGGCTGACTATACCATCCATGGCAAGCAGATACCTTATCACCTTATTGACATCTGTGAGCCTGGTACGAAATATAATCTCTTTGAATATCAGCAGGATTTTTATGATGCCTATCAGGATATTCAGACGAGAGGGGCTTTTCCGATATTATGTGGAGGTACAGGACTCTATATTGAGTCGGTGCTGAAAGGTTATCATCTCTCACCTGTTCCGCAGAACCCGGAACTCCGTGAGTCATTGTCTCATAAGAGTTTAGAGGAACTTACGCTGATACTGAAAGAGCTGAAGGCGAAAACTTGTTCTAATATGCACAATCGCACAGATGTGGATACAGCACAGCGAGCTATCCGGGCGATAGAGATTGAAAGCTATAATCTGGAGCATCCGATGCCCGAACGTGAACTCCCTGCGGTTGATTCGCTGATTATCGGTGTCAGCATAGACCGGGACGCAAGAAGGGAGAAAATTTCACGGAGACTGAAACAGCGATTGGATGAGGGAATGGTAGATGAAATCAAGGGACTGCTAAATCGTGGTATTCCTGCCGAAAATCTCATCTATTATGGTTTGGAATATAAGTTTATTACAGAATATGTGATCGGTAAGACTTCATACGATGAGATGTATCGCGGTCTGGAAATAGCAATCCATCAGTTTGCCAAAAGGCAGATGACGTGGTTCAGAGGTATGGAGCGCAGAGGCTTTACTATCCATTGGGTAGATGCATTGCAGCCAATGGAGAAAAAGGTGGAGACGGTTTTGGAGCTGATGAGGAGCTAGGCTGCGGCCTGGAATCTGGCTAGGGCTGGCATCCGATGGAATCGGATGCAACGATGGCTAGGCGGAAGTAATATTTTTCTAATTACAAAGAAGAGACAAATTACAAAGAAGAGACAATGGTAAACGAGAATAAATGGGGGCTGCTTTATTGCCCTAGAGGAGGCTGGCGAAGTAACAAGCGCTGGGAAAAAATAGAGAAGGTGCTCAAGCAGCAGAGCGTGGATTACGACTTTGTGCAGAGCGAGAATCAGAAGAGCGTAGAACGGCTCATCAGAATGTTTATCAACAATGGTTATAAGACCATTGTCATCGTTGGTGGAGATTCTGCGCTCAATGATGCCGTAAACTGTCTGATGCAGATAGATCCGAAAGAAAGAGAAGAGGTGGCACTGGGTGTTATTCCTAACGGACTTATGAACGACTTTGCCCACTTCTGGGGATTCAGCGACAGCGATATCGAGAAGACGGTGGCGTCGCTGAAAAAACGTCGTATCAGAAAGATTGATCTCGGTTGTATCCGCTATGTGAATAAGAAGGGGGAGAAATGCCGTCGCTATTTCCTCAACTGTATCAATATCGGACTCATTGCCGCCATCATGAACCTGAGACGAAAAACCCATCATATCTTCGGTTCACGTACCCTGTCGTTTCTCTGTTCCTTCATCCTGATGATATTCCAGCGTCTGGACTATAAGATGCATGTGAAAATCAATTCGGATGTTATCAAGCGTAGAGTGATGACGATGTGTATAGGCAATGGAACTGGATATGGACAGACCCCGAATGCTGTGCCATATAACGGACTGCTCGATGTGTCGGTGGTATCTCATCCTAAGACAACCCAGCTCTTTGAGGGAATCTATCTTTTTGTGAAAGGTAAGTTCCTCAACCATAAGAGTGTGCATCCTTACCGTACCCGAGAGGTAGAGGTGCTCGATGCCCAGCATGCCCTGATAGGTATTGATGGCAGATTGATGAATACACCGGTAGGTTCATTCCAGATTACTGTAATTCAGGAGGTTATCAACTTCCTGATACCCGTATAACCAATATGCCCGTAATAAATGAAATGTATCAAGAAAAACGTATAATGTAAAACATATAAATAAAAAATAGCAGAACTTTATCCGAGTTCTGCTATTTTTATGATTTTTTCTTCCTGTAAGATTTTGATTTTCCTTCCTTCAGTATTTATGATTTCTTCTGCCGTAAAGGCTGAGAGCGTACGGATGGCATTGCTCGTTGTCATATTACAGAGATTTGCCAGATCTTCACGACTCAATCGGATGTCAAGAGTTTTTCCGTCTTTTTCTAACCCATAAGAGTCTTTCAGAAATATCAGACCCTCGGCAAGTCGGGCACGGATATGTTTCTGGGTGAGGTTCACGGTACGGTCGTCCGATTTACCTATTTCCACACTGAGATATTTGATAAAGAAGAAGCCGATGTTGAAACTCTTGGAGAGCAGTTTCATGAGAACTGCCAGCGGGAACTGGGCAACGACGCAGTTTTCCAGCGACATGGCTGCCGTCTTGTATATCTCATCCGCAAAATAGGCTCTGAAACCAAAAAATTCAATCGGTTTGATAACACGGATAATCTGGCTCTTGCCACCGATACCTTCTTTGTATATCTTCACTTTTCCCGCTATGAGACATAGTGCATATTCGGGAGTACCCTCGTTCTTGTAGATGATTTCGTTCTTCTTATACTTCTTGGTTTCCAGATGTTCTTTCAGTAAATCGAACTGGTCATCAGTGATGCCTCCCCATAGCTTAGCAATCAGCATTGCTATATTTTCTTTATCGTATTTTCCTCTAGCTGCCATGTGTACAAATCTTTTAAACTGAAAACTGAGTGCAAAAGTAATGCTTTTTCTCGAAATAATCAAGCATTTTTGTCTAAAAATATGTTTTAAAACATAAAAAGGCAATTTTTTCTAAAAATGGCATACAAAAAACTTTGTTATACCACAAAAAAGTGTTACCTTTGAAAGCAATTAATTTAGTCAATAAAAATATAGAACCTTAATATAGATCTATGAGTTATCTAAAATTCGAAAAGGCCCTTATGGTGAATCTTCAAGAGTCGTTGCCTAAGGAGTTGTTGAGAACAAATCGCTCGGGTGCATATTCGTGCTCAACGATTGTAGACTGTAATACCCGCAAGTATCACGGATTACTTGTCGTGCCGGTTCCAGAACTGGACGATGAGAATCATGTGCTCTTGAGTTCGCTGGATGTTACGGTGATTCAGCATGGAGCTGAGTTTAACCTCGGCTTGCACAAGTACCAGGGCAACAACTACAGTCCGATGGGCCACAAGTACATTCGTGAGTTTGATTGTGATAAAGTGCCAACTACCCTTTATCGCGTAGGTGGTGTTATCCTGAAAAAGGAAGTTGTATTCCAGCATTATGAGAATCGCATTCTAATTCGCTATACTCTGGTAGACGGCCATTCGGCTACAACCCTTCGTTTCCGTCCTTTTCTGGCTTTCCGCAGTGTCCGTCAGTTTACTCATGAGAATGCTACCGCGTCTCGTGATTATGCTGAGGTAGATCATGGCATCAAGACCTGTATGTATGCAGGTTATCCTGATCTCTACATGCAATTCTCCAAGAAGAACGAGTTTAAATTCTGTCCAGATTGGTATCGTGGCGTGGAATATCCAAAGGAGCAAGAGAGAGGTTATGCTTCTAACGAAGACCTCTATGTTCCTGGCTATTTTGAAATGGATATCAAGAAAGGCGAAACCATCGTCTTTGCTGCTTCTACATCAGAAATCAAGGCGGTCAGCCTGAAGAAGCTCTTCGACAAGGAAGTGGATGAGCGTTCGCCTCGTGACAATTTCTTCCACTGTCTGGTCAATGCGGCTCATCAGTTCCATCGTCGTGAAAAGAACGGTGACCGTTATATCCTGGCAGGTTACCCTTGGTTCAAGTGCAGAGCACGCGATACATTCATCGCGCTTCCGGGTCTCACCCTCTCTATCGAGGAAGATGACTACTTCGAACTGGTGATGAAGACTGCTATGAAGGGATACTACGAGTTTATGGAAGGCAAGCCGGTCAGCGTTCATATTGCTGAGATAGAGCAGCCTGACGTGCCATTGTGGGCTATCTGGGCTTTGCAGCAGTATGCCAAGGAAACCAGCAAGGAAGAATGCTTCAAGAAGTATGGACAGTTTATCAAGGATGTTATCAGCTTTATCCAGGGTAACAAGCATCCGAACCTGAAGCTCGAAGAGAACGGATTGCTCTATACCGATGGTAAGGACAAGGCTGTTACCTGGATGAACTCTACTGCCAACGGCAGACCAGTAGTTCCACGTACCGGATATATCGTAGAGTTTAATGCTTTGTGGTATAACGCTTTGTGCTTCTGTGCTTCTCTCGCTGGAATAGTTGGCGAAGAAGACAGCCAGCAGAAACTCCTGACTCTGGCTGAGCAGACCAAGCAGGCATTCCTCGATACCTTCCTCAATGAATATGGCTATCTCTACGATTATGTTGATGGAAATATGATGGACTGGAGCGTTCGCCCGAACATGATATTTGCAGTGGCTTTCGATTATTCTCCATTGTCGCAAGACCAGAAGAAGCAGGTTCTTGATATTTGTACACGCGAACTCCTTACTCCTAAGGGATTGCGTTCACTCTCGCCAAAGAGCGGTGGATATAATCCTGTTTATGTAGGTCCGCAGTCCCAGCGCGACTATGCTTACCATCAGGGTACGGCATGGCCATGGCTCGGTGGCTTCTATATGGAGGCAAGTCTGAAACTCTATAAGCGTACCCGTTTGAGCTTTATCGAACGCCAGATGGTAGGTTATGAGGGCGAAATGTCTTCCCACTGTCTCGGTACCATCAGCGAACTCTTCGATGGAAACCCTCCATTCGCAGGTCGTGGTGCCATCTCTTTCGCTATGAATGTAGCTGAGATTCTGCGTGCGCTCGAGTTACTTGAAAAATATCAATATTAATAATAGGAGGACTGCTATATGAAAGTTTTAATGTTTGGATGGGAGTATCCTCCTCACGTATTTGGTGGTTTGGCAACTGCCAACTTTGGTATCTCCCAGGGACTTCATGCCCAGGGCGATGTTGATATCACATTGTGTCTGCCTCATCCTTTCGGTGATGAGGACCGCAGTGCCTGCAAGATTGTGGCAATGAACAGTGTGCCTATCGCCTGGCGAGATGTAAATCACGACTATGTGCAGCAGCGCGTAGGCAATATCATGAATCCGGACGATTATTTCCGCTACCGTGACCACATCTATGCCGATTTTAACTATATGCATGTAAATGACCTCGGCTGTATGGACTTTGCTGGTGGTTATCCGTCAAATCTTCATGACGAGATCAACAACTATAGCATCATTGCCGGAGTTGTAGCCCGTTCTGAAGAATTTGATATTATCCATGCTCACGACTGGCTTACATTCCCTGCCGGAATTCATGCCAAGCGCGTGAGTGGCAAACCATTGTGCATCCACGTTCATGCTACTGATTTCGACCGTAGCCGTGGAAAGGTGAATCCTACCGTTTACGCTATCGAGAAAGACGGTATGGATAATGCCGACTGCATCATGTGTGTATCCGAACTGACCCGCCAGACGGTGATTCACCAGTATCACCAGGATCCACGCAAGTGTTTCGCCATGCACAATGCCGTATACCCATTGAAGCAGGAGTGGCAGGATATTCCACGCCCAAATCATAAGGGCAAGGAGAAGGTAGTAACCTTCCTGGGACGTCTTACCATGCAGAAGGGACCTGAATATTTCGTAGAGGCTGCCAACATGGTATTGCATCGTACCCGCAATGTGCGTTTCTGTATGGCAGGTTCGGGCGATATGATGGATCAGATGATTTATCTCGCTGCCGAAAGAGGCATTGCCGACCGGTTCCACTTCCCTGGCTTTATGCGCGGCAAACAGGTTTATGAATGTCTGAAAGACAGTGATGTCTACGTGATGCCATCTGTGAGCGAGCCGTTCGGTATCTCACCTTTGGAAGCTATGCAGTGCGGCACACCAACCATTATCTCCAAGCAGAGTGGATGTGGAGAAATTCTGTCCAACTGTATCAAGGTAGACTACTGGGATATCCATGCCCTTGCTGATGCCATCTACAGCATCTGTCACAACGAGAGTCTTTTCGATTATCTCTCAGAGGAAGGCAAGAAAGAAGTAGACCAGATTACCTGGGAGAAAGTGGGAGCCCGCATCAAAGACCTGTACCTCAAAACCTTAGGGTGGAAGTAGGTTAAGTGAAGAGTGAAGAACGAAGAATGAATAATTTTGAGGCTTTACTCATCTTACAAGTTAAACGTTCAAATTTCAAATTTATGAAAACAATTTGTTTATATTTCGAGATACATCAGATTACCCATCTGAAACGCTACCGCTTCTTCGACATCGGTACCGACCATTATTACTATGATGACTACGAGAACGACCGTAGCATCAACGAGATTGCTGAGCGCTCTTATATGCCAGCCTTGAATGCCCTTCAGGAGATGATTGAAAAGAACGGCAAGTATTTCAAGATAGCTTTCTCGCTTTCGGGTGTGGGTATGGAGCAGTTGGAACTTCATGCTCCTCAGGTACTGGAGAAGCTTCAGCAGCTCAACAATACGGGTTGTGTAGAGTTCCTGGCTGAGCCTTACTCTCACGGACTTGCTTCTCTGGTTAATGAGGCAAGTTTCAAGGATGAGGTGATGCGCCAGTGTACTAAGATTGAGGAATATTTCGGAAAGAAACCTACCGTATTGCGCAACTCTTCGCTCATCTACAGCGATGATATCGGTAACGATGTTGCCAACATGGGATTCATTGGTATGCTCACCGAGGGTGCCAAGCACGTGCTCGGCTGGAAGTCTCCTCACTATGTTTACCATTGCGCCCTGAACCCTAAGTTGAAGCTCCTGTTGCGTGATGTGAACCTGAGCGATGATATCTCTCTGCGCTTCAGCAACAGCGATTGGGACGGTTATCCTCTCTTTGCCGACAACTATATGAACCAGATTGCAGCCTTCCCAGAGGAGGAGCAGGTTATCAATATCTTCATGGAGCTTTCTGCTCTTGGTATTGCCCAGCCTCTGTCAAGCAACATCCTCGAGTTTATGAAGGCTTTGCCTCAGTGTGCCAAGGACCGTGGCATCACCTTCTCAACACCTTCAGAAATCTGCAAGAAGATCAAGTCGGTAGGCGAGGTGAATGTGCCTGATACCTTGAGTTGGGTAGACGAGGAGCGTGATGTAAGTTCATGGTTGGGTAACCCGATGCAGCGTGAGGCTTTCAACAAGCTTTACAGTGTGGCAGACCGTGTACGTATCGCCAACGATCCACGTATCAATCAGGACTGGGATTACCTGCAGGCAAGTAACAACTTCCGCTTCATGACTACCAAGCCAAGCAATGTGGGTCTTGACAGAGGTATCTATTCAAGTCCTTTCGATGCTTTCACTAACTATATGAACATTCTTGGCGACTTCATCACCCGAGTAAACGACCTCTATCCTACTGATGTTGATAACGATCAGCTTGAGAGCCTGCTTACTACCATCAAGAATCAGGATGAAGAGATTGAGATGAAGGACAAGGAGATTGTCCGTCTTCAGGCTAAGATTGAAAAGATAGAGAAGGAGGCAGAGAAGCACCATGGCGAGAAGCCTGCTAAGGCTGCTCCTGCCAAGAAGGCCGCAGCTAAGCCTGCAGCCAAGAAGGCTCCTGCCAAGAAAACAACAAAGGCAGAGCCTACAGAAGAAAAGAAAGATTAGAATTTTTAGATTACTCATAATGATTAATCCCCCTCGCTGCATTGATTTGCAATGAGGGGGATTTTTTTTGTTTCCCAAAATATTCTCAGAAATAACGCGTTAGCTGGAAAGCGTTATTTTTCGAAATGAATCCAGTCTACGTCGAAGAAGGCAGCATCGTTCTTCTTGGCTGTGCGGGTGTTGAAGAAACCGAGCTTGGCACCAATCCACTTGCCTTCACGCACAGTGAAAGGATTGCCTATCTTGGTGAATTTCTTACCATCCAGACTGTAGCTCCATTCAGCGATAGCCTGTATCTGGTTGGCGATGCCTTCGCTATGAACCTTCACGCGGAGCCATACATCCTGGGTAGCGATGCGGGAAGAAGGAATATCATCTACGGCATACTTCACGGTGTAAGGTTGAGGCTGCTTGCTGGTCTTGATGGCTACTTGCTTTACCACCTTCTCAGCCTTTCCCTTCTCAGCCTTCTCGCAGGTTACATATTGCAAAACAACACCCTCTTCCTTGGTATCAACAAACTTGAGTGCCGCATAGTCCATGCCTTGCATAATCATGCCGGCGCTTTCGCCCAATACCTTATCATTTTCCTTGTAAGCCTCGGTGCGGTTAGGTATGAACTTCACCTTGGCAGTAGCAGTAAAGTTCTCGGTAGGGAGTTTCTGGAGCAGAAGGTTTGGCAAATCATACAGGTTCTTTACATCTTCAGCCTGCTGCACACCATAGAGACGCAACTTGGAGTTCTTGGCATCACAGAAGTACCAGTACTGACTGTAAGGACCGTTCCACTGCCATTGCAGACCTAAATCTACGCTGTTGAAATCATCCGATTCCTTAGGCTGGAAGTTACCGCTTGATGGCAGGTTTGGCTTCTTCCATTGCTGAACAGGGTCACCGCAGCCATCGCCATCCTTGTCGTCACCGATGACGAGCCAGTCGCTTACCCATTTGGCTGGTTGCAGATGAACCACACGACCATAGGCGTGCTTATCCTGGAAGTGGAGAAACCAGTCTTCGCCGTTCTGGGTATCTACCCATGCACCCTGGTGAGGGCCGTTTACCTTCTTGTTCTTTCCCTGTGCCATACCCACATACTCCTCGTAAGGACCGTATGGATTCTTGGAACGCAGTTCTACCTGCCAGCCATACTTTACTCCGCCCGCAGGACTCATGATATAATAATATCCGTTGCGCTTGTAGAATTTAGTACCCTCGATGGTTGGCTGGTCTTCATGACCATCATATACGATGCGTGAAGGACCGGTAACCTTGGTGCCGTCAGGTGACATCGGAGCTACGAAGAGCACTGACTTGATACCGGCTCTTGAACCGGCGCATCCATGCGAAAGATAAGCCTTGCCGTCTTCATCCCAGAGAGGGCAGCAGTCGATAAGACCTTTTCCCTTCATCACCCAGGTGATAGGCTCCCAAGGACCGCGTGGGTCTTGTGTCTTGGTCATGAAGAGACCCTGGTCAGGATCGCCACAGTAGATATAGAACCATCCGTCATGGTAGCGGATAGAGGGTGCCCACACGTAGTTACCATGCTGAACCTTCTTGCGCCAATCCAGTTCGGTGCCCTGGTATTCTGGCAAAACCGGATAGTCATCGAGTAGGGCAGCGCCGATAATCTCCCAGTTTACCAGGTCGGTGCTGTGCAGAATCTGCAAGCCTGGGAAACATTGGAAGGAAGAGGAAGTCATATAGTAGTCATTGCCCACACGGCATACGTCAGGGTCTGAGTAGTCGGCGTCAATAACCGGGTTGCGGTACATTCCGTTCTTCAGGTTCGGATTCCATGTCTTGGATACCGCTTTCTGTGCATTCACGCTCAGTGCAGAGAGCGGAGAACTCAATGCGATAGTGGCGAGAATGCACAGGAGTGAATGCGATTTTATTTTCATTGTTACCGATGTTAAAACGAATTATTTAGCTACGTATTTCTTGTTGTTGTAGATGTAAATGCCTTTTTTGAGGCCTTGCAGGTCTTCTGCCTTGGCATTGAGCTTTACCATGCGACCGCTGAGGTCGTAAATGTTGTTATTGTCTACCTTGGCGATGGCAGTGATGTTCTGAATGCCTGTAGAAGTCTCAGTATAGAGAGTGAACTGCAAGATGCACTGCTTTACCTTTGGAGTGAAAGTAAGCGTGTGCTCTACAGGTGAGTCAAACTCCACAGTATATTTCTTCACACTCTTGTCCTTAGGGAAAGCGTAAATAGAAGCATCATAGCTCTTGCCGTTGATTTCACCTAGGTAAGCATCAGCGGTATCATAGTTGTTTCTACCCTCTATATCCATCTTGGTGATCTTGATACCATCAGGAATGATGATGGTATATTGGTTGGCACTAAACTTGATGTAGGTGGTTCCTGAGCCAACGCTGTATGTTTTACCCTTTTCATTCGAGATGGAGAAGCCATTGCTGAAGGTTCCTGCAGCTCCATCAGTTAGGGTCGTTGAATTCAAGGTGAAAGGACCCTTTGTATCTGTAACGGTAGAGCCTGTAGATGTTGCATCGCACTGGTCCTCCCATGTAGAATCAAACTTATTGAGCCAGATAGAACCGCTGCTCACGGTAATCTTAGAGTTGTTCTTGAACACGAGATTATCTACGAAGCGGATGTCGATACCCGTCTTTGCCGAAATCTGCACATTGTCGAGTGTTACATTCTTGATATGGCTCTCAGGACGGCCAATCAGGAAGATGGCTTTGCCATCACAAACATCTGTTGTCTTTACGTTCTGGAGCAGGATGCCATTGTATGTTGGGGTAGTACCGTCTACCTTTCTTGCGTTAGCCTTGTCTACTGCAGGATCGCTGTTGTACTTCTTGTCGTAGTAGCAGTCGATAGAGAATGGGTTCTTCACCTTCGTCATGGTGAAGTTGGTGAACTTCCAGTCCTCCTCGCCATTACCACGCAGTGTACCGTCACTGTTGATACCCGTCTTCATGCGGATACCTGCTGTTGTTCCGTTCATGTTGATATTGTCGAACCATACATGCTTGATGTTCTTGGTGAAGCTACCGATAGAAGCACCATGTCCTGTACCGAACTTGCAGTTCCAGACATGGATGTACTGTGCATCATTGTCGCAAACCACGTTATCATCACCTGTACTGATGTTGCAGTTATAGATGTTCATGTGGTGTCCCCAGATAGAGATGCCGTCTGTGTTATGAGAAGGCTGTTCTGTCTTGGTTTCAGAAGAAGGGTTATAGATGGTTACATCATGAACCGTACCATTGTTTGCACCATTGCTGTTACTCAAGGTGATGTTGACACCCGGAGTATTCTGAACCTTGAGATTGCGAATCAGGAATCGGCTGCCTTTCTCAAAGCGGATCATCGCTCCCGGATTGAATGTCTCCTTGTTGTCGCGAGCTTGCCACCAGCGTGTTCCCTGTCCGTCGATGATGGAAGTTTCACCTTCGCCCTCTATGACAATGTCGCTTTGGTTCTTATTCTTGCAACCAATGAATACAGTCTTATTATTTGGAGCCTTACCGTATTCTACGAGCTTCAAGGTGGCTCCAGCGCAGAGGTGGAGTACTGTCTTAGACTTGATGCTGAGCACCTCCGTCTTGCTGGTCATCTGGTCTTTACTTCCAAACATCCAGGTGCCGGCAGGAATCACGACCATACCACCTGTTGTAGGCACAGCATCAAGCGCTTTCTGGATAGCCTTGGTGTTGTCTGCAGCAGATGTAGAGGCACCATAATCCTTGATGTTGAACGTGTTTGCCGATGTGATGGCAGGCAACTCTGGCAGAGCAACAGCAGTCCATCCTTCAGGAGTGTTCTGTGCATTCTGCTCGGCTGTGATACCTGCGAAAGTTTGTGCTTTAGCGAACATTGGCAGAGCCATGAGAGCCGCAAGCACGACTGTCTTAATGATTGATTTCTTCATTTCTTCTTAGGTTTATTTATTTTATTATTTTCTTTTCTATAAGTTTTCTGCAAAGTTACGACATTTTTGCTTACCGCATGCAGAAAGTGAGCGAAAAAGCACGAAAACGATTACGTACAACCTGCCTGATAGTACAAAAGAAAGACCGTATCCGTCGGGAATCATCTCCCTAGGATACGGTCTTAAATCTAATGATTAACGTATGTCTTGATAGGTTTTCTTATCAACATAATGGCTTTGATTAGTAACCAGGATTTTGGTCGGCTAATGTCAGCTGGTCATTGGCATCAATTGCAGCCTGTGGGATAGGGCGAAGAAGCTTCTTGCCGATATACTGGGCAGCCTTGCCTTCTATTTCGTGGTTATATTTGTTGCAGCGGTCAACCAGAGTCTGGGTTCTGCGCAAATCCATCCAGCGTGCCTCATTGCCGAAGTTCTCGCATGCATTCTCATCAAGGATGTCATCAATAGTGATAGTTCCTGTAAGTGCAGGAAGGCCAGCGCGTTGGTGAACCTCGTTGAGTCGTGCTAATGCCTTTTTATTAACACCAGCCTTCAGATAAGCCTCAGCTGCTACGAGATACATCTCTGGCAAAGTGATGATATGGATGTCGCGATAGCAGGTGTTCTTCTCTGTCTTAGCAGTCTTGCTGTCGTCAAACTTCTTGCATGGACTGGAACCATATACCAGTTGCTGGTTATCGTAATATTCCATATCTCTGCCGTCCATATTCTGTGCTTCCTTGCTCTGTGAATCCATCGGAATGCGATAGGTGTTTGCTCTGTTTGCAGGATCTTTAGCCTTCCATGCTTCAAAGTCTGCATCTGTTTCATACCATGCAGAATAGTAACGCGTTACTGGCTTACCTACCAGACTCTCACCATTCTTATACCAAGTCCAGTAACCGGTACCTGCTGCATTGCCCTTGTTAATATCTGGCAACTCCTTCATGAAGGTAGCATCGTAACGCTGGTCTCCCTTCTTGAAACAATGCAAGGCATAGAGGGTTGGTACATAGCTGGAGGTTGTTGCCTTGATGTTATCCTCGTTTCCACCCAGATAGTTACAGTAGTAACCGCTCCATTCTGTACCGCCTGATGTGGTATTATTGGCTGTAGCCAGATCATACTCCACATCCCAAAGGAACTCTTCGTTGTCATCGCCCGATCCGTCTGCCTTCCAGAGTTTGGCAAATGGGGTGGTCAGTTTTCTGCCTGCAATCACCTCATCGGCAAGAGCTGCTGCCTTGGAGAAGTAGTCTTGCTTGTTGAGGTCCCATGCTGCAGAAAGGTATGTCTTGGCAAGAATAGCCTTGGCTGTTTCCTGGCTGATTCTGCCGCCACCCTTAGTTGCTGTAGAAGCTTGGAGCACATTTTTGCTGATTACATCTTCGAGCTCGCTGATGATAAAGGCGTATACATCTTCAGCAGAAGACTTAGGATATCCTGTGCCTGCTGTGGTAAGGAAGTCCTTCATGATAGGCACACCACCGAAGTTGTTTACCAGAAGATAATACTCGTAGGCTGCCAATACGCGGGCTTCGCCTACCAGCTGTCCCTTCGTCTTGTCATCTACTTGTGCTGTCTGTGCATAATATGATACAGAGTTGGCTGCACGGATACCTGCATAAAGGTAAGTATAGAGATTCTTGATATCCGTATTTTCTGGAGTCAGAGTCTCGTAAGTGTTCAATGCCTCATTCATCTTGTTACGGGCATCGGCATACATATCTGTACCTGCTGAGAAACAGCTTGTGAACAGAGGAGCTGCATAAACGTTTTGCAGATGCTGATAGGCATCATTGACGAGGCTATTGAAGCCATCTTTTGTTGCAAATGTCTGTTTATCAGTTACATTCGACTTGTTGCTAGCATCCAGGAAGTCGCTGCAACTTGTCATGGTTCCCATGCAGCAGGCCGCCAATGCTACGCTATATAATATCTTTTTCATAATTGTTTACTTCATTTAATGAGATTAGAACTTAAGATTTACACCAAACTGGTAGGTTACAGATGATGGACCGCCATTCTGCAGATTCTGTGATGCCCACTCTGGGTCGAAGCCCTTATAGTTGGTGAAACAGAATGGGTTCAGAATGTTTACATAAACACGGAGATTTCTGATACTAGCCTTGCTCACTACGTTCTTTGGCAAGGTGTAACCCAGGGTGATGTTCTTAACCTTGGTGAAAGAGGTCTTCTGATACTGGAAGCCTTCGCCCTTGGCTGAACCTTTGTCGCCGAAGTAACCACCAAAGGATGAATCGCTATTGTTTGGATAAGGATACTTTCCGTAGTGGGTCTCCGTGGCGGTTGTAATCTCACCTGTTGCATGGTCGATGATAGGTGCTCCCTTTGGTATGTAGTAATCCAACTGCATGTGGGCATTACCACGGTCGCTATACTTCATGTACTTCTCGTGGAAATAGCTGCGTGACCAGAATCCGCTCTTGGTATAGAACATGATAGAGAAGTCGAAGCCCTTGAAGTAAACATTGGTAGAGAAACTGCCGGTCCAGCGAGGGTCAGTGCAACCATAAATCTGCTTATCGTTGTCGTCAATCTTACCGTCATCGTTCCAGTCGTTAACGGCTACCTGACCTTCATACCACTTATATGTCTTGCCATATCTGTCGTACAGCTCCTTCAAGGTATAGTGCTTGTCACCATTCATGGTGTGCATGGTTACACCCTTGTCGGTGATGACATCGGTATGGGTATAGTCACGGAGTACATTCAGTGGCTCGCCGATAAACCAGTTGTTGGCTACCTCATCAACCTTACCATTACTCAACTCCTTAATCTTGTTCCAGTTGCGGGCGAAGTTTACGTTCGCACTCCAGGAGAAGTCTTTCTTGTTGATGATGTTAAAGTTCAAACCGAGTTCAATACCTCTATTCTGGACAGAACCTACATTGAAGGTTGAAGTCTTCTCACCAGTTTCGATAGGCACTGAACGTGACATAATCTGACCATCAGAAAGACGGTTGTAGAAGTCGGCTGTTACATTGATGCGGTTTTTCAGGAAACTCAGGTCGAGACCTACATCAAATTCCTTTACCTTCTCCCAGATGAGTTCTGTATTTATCAATCCGTTAGGATGATAACCCTGTACCTCTTTGCCATCTATGGTTACATAAGATGGACCTGTAGCAGAAGCGATAGTTACATAGTCACCCACATTGTTGTTACCTGTAACACCGTATGAAAGACGGAGTTTAGCATTATCAAGCCAGTTGTTGAACTGCTTCATCCAAGCTTCATCTGAGATACGCCATGCTGCAGCTACAGAAGGGAACCAGCCCCATCGGTTGCCGTCTGCGAAGCGTGAACTGCCATCGGTACGGAGTGTAGCTGTAGCCATGTAACGGCCCTTGTAGGAATAGTTGGCACGGAAAGCAAATGACTCCAATGATGACTCAGTATAAGAGCTTGAGAGCGTCTTGTCGCCGCTGGCTGTTCCCAGGTTGTGGAATGTAGTATGGTCGCTGGCGATACCCTTGCCTTCTTCATACTGGTATTCTGTATTGCTCTTGTAGAGTGAGAACAGTGCCATGGCACCAACGGTGTGGTCGCCAAATGTGCGGTTGTAGTCAAACTGGTTGTCCCACGTCCAGTCTACACGGGTTGTATTGGCAACGGATCCGAAGTTGGTCTTGTTCTTCTGGTAGTAAGTAGAACCTACGTCATTACCCTCGTTCAGACCTGTTGCATAGAAGATTCCCTGGCGCTTGTGAGAGTAGTTAGGAGAGAAGGTGGTTGTAAACTTCAATCCCTTGATGATGTTGGCACGCAGGTAGAAGTTACCCATCAGTCGGTACATCTTGGTCTCGTCGGTGTAGTTGCCGTCATTCAAATCGATGAGCGGATTATATGTAGATGTAAAATTTGCATCTGCACCAAAGGCTGCCTTTGCTCCTGGGTTAGGAATCAGGTTGCCATCTGCATCTGTTGGAGATACGAATGGGTTAAAATAGAATGCATTCACGTATGGAGAATAAGTACCATCAGTACATACGTCCTGGGTGCGACTCATAGACATGTTGGTAGAGAAACCTGCCTCGAATATCTTGGAGAGCTTGGCATCCATTGCTCCCTTGAAGTTGAAACGCTCATAGTCATTGCCTTTGAATACGTTTTCCTCGCCCTGATAACCCATACCTACACGGTAGTTTACCTTTTCTGTAGCACCGGCAGCACTGATGAAGTGGTTTTGCTGGGCGGCTGTGCGGGTAACCATCTTCTTCCAGTCGTAACCGTCAAAACTTGGATCCATCATCAGCTCATAAATTTTGGAGTCTTTGTAGCTGGTTGCTCCCTTGCGGGCAAGGAAGGCAGAATTCAAGTCGGTATTTTTGATGATGTAGTGTGGATGTCCTTCGGCATCAACACCCTTGCGGCTTGAACCATCGTAGCTCTTTCCGTCAAGCGTGGTATATCTGGCAAAACGGTAATCCATAAACTCGTTGGCATCCATAAACTCAGGCATGCGCGCCAACTTCTTGATACCATAATATCCGTCATAAGAGATGGTTGCCTTCTGTGCCTTGTCTGCACCCTTGCTGCCCTTGGTGGTAATCATGATGACACCGGCAGAGGCACGGGAACCATAGATGGCAGTAGAAGATGCATCTTTCAATACGTCGATGCGGTCGATATCATCAGGATTGAGGAAGTCCATATTGTCGCAAACTACACCATCGATAACATACAATGGCTGTGCCTGCTTGTTGATAGAAGCCTGTCCACGAACCTGAATATTGAAGCCTGCACCTGCGCGGCTACCAGACTGGGTGATGTTGACACCAGGAACAGAACCCTGCAGAGACTCTGCAAGATTGGTAGTACCACGAGCGGCAATCTTTTCTGAGTTGACAGATGCGATAGAACCAGTTACGTCGCGTTTACGCATAGTACCATAACCAACGACAACGACCTCGTCAAGGGCTGCGTTGTCATCTTCAAGTACGATGTTCCATGTTTTCTGACTTCCTACTTTAACTTTCTTAGGCTTGCAGCCGATGTAGCTGAAAGTCAAGACCGCATTAGGGTCTGCGTTCTGGATGGTAAACTTACCGTCAAACCTGCTTTACCATTCTGGTCAGTAATGGTTACACCAATCATTGGGTCGCCATTAGCATCCTTAACGGTACCTTGGATTGTTTTCTGCGCAAAGGCGAGGAAGCAAACCGAACTCAAGGTCAGTGCCATGCTGGCACGTTTCAGTTGTTGATACATAACGATGTTTGTTTTGTAGGTTATTATTATATCTTGTTAAGTTTCTCTGGTCTAATTGAACTTACTAGCGATTAGTTGTTGTCGTGTTTAATTCTCAATAGATCA
>OLJB01000765.1_pt1 | contig 18201 bp, 13 predicted proteins | sample 1601391 | NCBI WGS metagenome assembly OLJB01 (sample SAMN01915215, study PRJEB22387) | human gut metagenome | isolation source: stool | host: Homo sapiens | place: USA | reverse complement strand
TTTGCCCATAAAAATATGCACCTCCAAATGTGTCTAACTTTTGGGGTGCATATCATCAAAACGTGATGCCTTTTTGTTTTTCATACGATGCCGGCGGTCAATTTACGGATTTCATAGAACCTGTTCTGCATTTCTGAACTGCGACGGGGTAATACTCTCTAACCTTTTAAAAATCTTGCAAAAATAACTGCTGTCACAGAAGCCTGTTTCTTCAGCTATCTGCTCGACAGTTTTCCGTGTTTCCGCCAGAAGCATTTTGGCTGCTTGTATCTTACGCTTTGTGATGTATTCCATCGGTCGACAGTTCAGGGTCTGTCTGAATAATCTGCACAGATGCTGTGAAGAAACGCCTGCTGCTTTACTTATGGATTCAAGACCTGGCTGTTTCATATAATTCTCGTCAATATAAGCAATTGCCTTCGTTACTGCAGGGGCGATTTGTACACTGCCTTTTCCTTTCGTTGCAAGACGGCTCAATTCAATGAAAAAGCTGTACAGATAGCCCGACGCTCTGAAATTTCCGTCAACCTTGTCAGAGAGAAGTGCCTCGTGCATACATCTGAAACAGTGGTCAAGATATGTAATTTCTTTCTTTGGAAGAGGGAAGATTTTCGGCTTGTCGAAGCCGAGTGCTTTAAGCATATCGGTGCAGGATTTTCCTGACGGTTTTATCCAATGCGTATCCCAGGATTCGTCCGTTGAATAATACTCATGCGGACAACCGGCAGGAATAAAGAATGCGGTGTACGGATTTATTATATGTTTTTCCCCGTTTATTATAAGTACGCCGCTTCCTTTTGTACAATAAAGAGCCTTGGCATAATTGTCACCATTGCCGCAGATTACATGATACTGCCATTCGTTCAGCCCTACGCTCACCAAAAAGACAGGAAGACTGCCTTCTTTACTGATTATCGGATAATCGTAGAATTTCAAAATTAATTCACCGCCTGTGCTAAAATCGTTATATCTTAATAATATCATTCATTGACTTGTTTGTCAATAAGCGTTATAATCTGTTAAAATACAAAGGGGTGATTTTTTGAGAACAGTCAGGGAACTAAACGATTTCTGGAGATTCACAAAGCTTCCGGCAGGAATGAATATATCGAAAGATTATGCTATCTCTCCCGAATATGAAGATACATCATGGCAGCCTGTTGAACTTCCGCATACATACAACTCCGAAGACAGCACAGGCAGAATGACAGCTGCAGACGGTGGGGACTACTACCGTGGAACTGTATGCTACCGCAGAAACCTTGCGCTGAGTTTTGAAGAATGCAACGGAAAAGAACTCTATCTGGAATTTGAAGGTGCAAATACTGTTGCGGAAGTCTATATAAATGGCAGATCTGCAGGAAAGCACAGCGGAGGGTATTCAGCATTCAGATTTGATATTACGGACTATATATACCCAAGCAAAGACAATCTGATAGCTGTTATCGTATCGAATGCTCCCACCGATTATATTGCACCGATAACCGACAATGGCGATTTCACAAAAATGGGCGGCTTGTACAGGGGTGTAAAGCTTATTGCAGTCGAGCCTGTTCATATTGCTCTGAACGACAGCGGCTCCTGCGGAGTATATATAACCCCACGCAATATTTCAGAAACATCTGCGGATATAGGCATACTTGTCAAGCTGGATAAAGCAGAAACCGCAGAGGCTAAGGCTGTGATATATGATCCGCAGGGAAAGCCTGTAACGGAGGTTTTCGGCAGAGCGGACAAAGACAGGATAACGCTTTCGGGAAAAATCAACCGCCCGAAACTCTGGGACGGAGTAAACTCTCCCGCTCTTTATCGTGCGGAGATAACCTTATTCTACAACGGAAAACCCGTCGATAGCATTGAACAGGAATTCGGAATACGCTCGTACCGCATAGATGCCGATAACGGCTTTTTCCTCAACGGCAAGCCATATCCGCTCCATGGGGTGAACTACCACCAGGACAGTTACGAATCCGGCTGGGCAATGACTGACGCTCAGCGTGAGCGGGATTATCGTATCATTCGTGACATGGGCTGTACCGCTGTAAGAATGGCTCACTACCAGCATTGTGACCACGAATATTCATTATGCGACAGGCTGGGTCTGTGCGTATGGACGGAGATAGGCATAATCAATAAAATGTCTGCCGATGAAAGCGATGCTCATGTCCTTTCAGACGGCTTTGGAGATAACGCAAAACAGCAGCTTCGTGAGCTTATCAGGCAAAATTACAATCATCCGTCAGTTATCGTCTGGGGGTTGTCCAACGAACTTCACCAGATGACCGATGAAATATTCGGGCTTTACAGCGAGCTTTATGAAATTGCTTGCAAAGAGGATGATACAAGGCTGAAAACCTTTGCAGACAATCAGTTTTATGGCAGATTTCTGGAGCTTCCTGCCGATGTGGTCGGGTATAACCGTTATTTTGGCTGGTATAAGGATGCCGGCAGTGCGGAGAATTTCGGCGAATGGCTAGACCTATACCATAACGAAAAGGAAAAGCGACCTGTCTGCATTTCCGAATACGGCGGCGGTGGGGCGATTTCGCAGCACAAGGACAATGTAGATTGGGAAAGCGACATAGACCCTGTCGGAGTACGGCATTATGAGAACTATCAGTCGCAGCTGCACGAGATATTGTGGAAACAATTCTCGGTCAGAAAGTACCTGTGGGCTGAATTTATATGGTGTATGTTCGATTTTGCGTCCTACGGGCGAACAGAGGGAGATACAAAGTCGCTCAACGACAAGGGACTTTGCACAAGGGAGCGTATTCCAAAGGATGTATATTTCTTTTACAGGTCCGTATGGAGCAACGAAAAAACCGTTTATATAACTGAACGCAGGCATGAATTCAGGGCTTGTGATGTGCCTTTTGTAAAGGTATATTCAAATGCGGACGCAGTGGAGCTATATATAAATGATATTTCGTACGGCAGAATATCCCGATGCGAACTTCCCGATGACGAGAACACTGTTTTCGTGTGGAAAAATATAAAGATAAAACCCGACACAAAGAACAATATATGTGCGAAAGCATATTTCAGCGACGGAACATCAAGAACCGACTATGCATTCTGGACAGGTAAATAAATGTGTCTGTATGTTTTTATTCATCATAATAGAGGTCGATTATGAACGCTGTTATTCTGATGCTCGCTGTAACAGCCTGCTATACAATATGCTCGCTGAATGATAAATACGCCGCTGCCAAAGCTAACTTCTCCGGCGATGAATTTACATTTCTTATGTGTTCGTCGATGTCGGTGTTCCTTGCTTTAAGTCTGCCGTTTCAGAATTTAAGTTTCAGCTTGACTTGGCAATCGTTTTTATCGGTATTACTGGTTGCAATGTGCAAAATGCTTGAATTCCAGATGAGCGCACGGGTGCTGAAACAGCTTTCTGCTTTTGAGCTGAAAGCGTGGCTCGGGATAACCCTGTTTGCGTCTTATTTCACTGATATTCTTTTCGGGTCTGAACTCAATATTATCAAACTGATTTGTATATTTGCAACAGCCGCAGGCCTTGTATTTATTGCAAGGTCATCCAAAGGCGGCGTAAACTATAAACAGATAATTCTGCCATTGGTGCTGTATCTTGTTTCAAAATATGGGTATGGGCTGGTTATAAGGAGTTTCTCTCCGTATGCTTCATCAACAATGCAGCTTCTTCCGGCTATGGTGATAATTTCGCTGATAATGCTGCCGAGAGTTCATATCAGGGAGCTTATTAAGAATAATCGAAGCGGCGTTGTTAAGGTAGTGCTTGCCAGAATTCCCAATACGCTCGGAATGCTGCTTGAAAATGCGGTTATATCTATAAGCCTTGCAAATTACTCATTCATTCAGCCGATGATCCTTGTAACGCTTTTCGTGATAGGTCTGATCCGCAGAGAAAAGCGTTCACAGCTCAATTTAATCGGAAGTATTATCTGCATTGTGGGTATAGTGGCTTTTCAGTTGGTGTAAATCTTAAACATTCTGCATCAAACTTACTTCTGAAAAGCTTTGATACTTATCACTCCAACTTTATATATTCTTAGTGGCTAAATTTCACAGTTCTGAATCACAGATTGAATTTTACTATATGCAGATGTTGCTGTAATGGGTTAAAAGTAGATTTTTATGGAGGCGGCACTAAGGTTAGAACAGTAAAATAACAGAGCCGCAGGACTGCTCAACTTTTAATGAGCAAGCCTTGCGGCTTTTTGTTATTTTTAGGAATAATTAAAAAGTGCACACCCCTTTCCAGACGTTTGATTTGTGCCTTCGATCTGACGGAATTGTCCTTGCTCTGAGATGGACGGCGATTCAATTTATATTTTATAATTTTTCCGGAACGATTCTTTACAATCGCTACCTCACGCTTTTCAGCTCCAAGATAACCGCTGTCGCCATAAACGACTTCTTCCTCTCCGGTAAGGAGTTAAGACATCATCGTTACATCGTGAACATTCGCCGGAGTGGCTTTAACAGTATGCGTAAGCCCGCTGTCCTTATCAACTCCGATATGCGCTTTATAGCCGAAATACCACGCATTTCCCTTGTGCGTCTGATGTGCGTCCGAGTTGCGTTTGCGTTCCTTGTTTTTTGTGGAAGTCGGTGCTGCTATTATCGTTGAATCTACTATCGTTCCCTTTTTCAGGATCAGTCCTTTTGCTGCGAGTTGCTCTACCACCTGTGAAAAAAGCTTTTCCTGCAGCTCGTTTTTTGAGATGGCAGTCTTTTTTACAGCGCCTTTGTCTGTCGTTTATTGATCATCACAATATTCTTGCCGTCACTGCAGTATCTTTTTTCTGTATTCTGCCGGAGAAAATCCGGTCACCTGCCTGAACTGCCGTGAGAAGAATTTTTCATCATCGTAACCGCAGCTTACTGCTGTCGCATAAATGCTCACGGCGGTAGAATACAGTAAGTAGCAGGCTTTCATTACCCTTGAATTTATGCAGTCGCGGTTGTAACTTACATCAAAGCACTGCCGGTAAATCAAGCGGAAATGCCCCTCGCTGACGCACATTTTTCTGCTGACTTCCGAAAGCTTAGGCATCTTATTAGGCATTGAAATTATCCTGTCCCTTATGTCGGCAAGCTCGTTATAATGTGGAAGTTTTCTTCGTTCGCTTATCAGACCGACATCGTGCTCTGCATTCAGCAATACGGCTGAGCGCAGTTCTCCGACCAGCGTGTTATCGGAACTGTGGTATGTGATAATAACCTGCCGTTCATCGTGCCGTGAATAAACCTCGTTGTGGAGCGATATTTTCAGTTTCTCAGGAAACATTCCGTTTTCCCTTTTGAACAGGATAAGAAATGTGTTGTCATCGGTCCGGCAGCATATTTCATGCTTAGCGCATACACGTTTTATTGCTGACGCTGTTTCTGCGATTATATCGCTGCGGTGGTTTTCGCCAAACAGGTATTCTCCGCCGTCCGGGAAACTAAGCCTTACCGCCTGAATGCAGAAGTTATGCCCGGCTTCCTCCACAATGCTTTCAAATTCACGAAGATTGTAGAACCCCGTCAGCGAATCATACAGTGCGAATTGCCGCTGGCATTGCGTGAGATAGTGGATATCATTCTTCATTCGCAGAAATTCCAGCGTATCCGCAACAGTCTTGTTCCAGTCGCGGAAGCTGAAATCATAGCTCGCCGGGCGGTTGTATTCCAGCACCGTATACCCGTAAAGCCTTGTCTGAAAGCACACGGGATTCACATAGAAAATCGCAGGGGAATCGTGCTCCGTAATGAACGGCACGGGAGTTTCGCCACTGCTGAACTTTATCGGAGGTTCTGAATACTCGTTACCTATCGCACAGCACAGGAACTCACCACCGTTGAAACGTTCACTGTTCCATGCGCTGTCAAGGCACAGAAACAGCCTGTCAGCGCCGTGCAGCAGGTAGAAAAACTCGCTTACCGCTCCGGTGTATTCCTCAAGAGTACGCGATGTGGTGAGCCTGCCGGAAAACTGTGCCACGGTGCTCATAATGGTGTGATACTGGTCTATCTTTTCCGCAACAAGCTCATCTAAAAGATGCAAACGGCAGACGCCGCAGGAGCAGGTGTTTCCGCTTACGAACCTGTCGGAATTGTCTTGAATAGGACTGCCGCCGAGAATAGCATCCACAGCGTCCCGTCCCATTTTACGGCGGTTTCTGCGGTAAGTCGTCAGCAGCGGATAGTGATATATCCTTCCTGCGGTATGGTCGCCGCCGGTCAGGTCGTAGCCCGTTACTGTCAGCTCACCGGGAATATCCACTCCTGCCTCCGAAAGAACATCACACAGCCCGAACGCCATGAAATCGTTGGTGCATATCACCGCCTGAGGTCGCGGAATTTCACCGCTGAGATACCGCCGGGCAAGTTCCTCGCCTGAATCGTTCCAGAAGTTCCCGTAATACACTCTGATATTATCAAAGCTTATTCCGTGCTTTACGAATGCGCGCTTGCAGCCGTTCAGACGCTTTTGCGAAGAGGCGTTGTCCCTGCTTCCCGTCAGTATGTCGATGTCCGTGAAACAGTGAACCGTTATCAGATGTTCCGTCATTTTCTCCAGGTCGGTTTCATCGTCGGAATAAACGCTCTTAAATCCATCCAACTCCCCGTCAATAACAATGGCGGGGATTTTTGCAGCTCTTATTTTATCGATTGTATCGTTGATTATTTTTATATCCCGGAATGCCTCGGCTGTGACAATAACGCCGTCAAATAAATCCGGCTCAATCAGAGAGTAAATTATGTTCTCATAATTCAGCAGATTATCGTCCTGCCAGTGGTTGTATATGTTTGAGTAAACCACAACATCGGTGTCTTTCCGGAATGCGGCTTCGGATATTCCGTATAATATATCGCGCTGTTCGGATGCGTCGGCTCTTGCGGTAATGACCGCTATTCTTCTGCGCATAATATCACCCCGTTTACAGTATAGCTTAATTCCGTACTAAAGTCAAGAGCAAAAGTGCATATTATGACTAAAAGGTGGATTAAATGAATATATGCTGTTGAATTTCTGCATTGCAATGTGTATAATAAAATTAAAGCAATACCGTGCAAAGATTGTGCGTGTATTGTGCAATATGACGAAAAAATGTAAGCAAGACACGTACAAAATCCAATAAATGGTTTTTGCGCGGTGTTGCCAAAAAAACAATGAGGTGATGCTAATGAAAATAAGCGAAAATTGCTACAAGCTGGAAAATACGGCTAATCCAATTTCGCCGAATGTATTCTGCGCCGACCCGACAGGCGTTGAGTACAACGGCAGACTTTATATTTACGGCACTAACGACCATCAGGAATACGAGGCAGTCGGCGATGACGGAAAGAACGGCTATGCTCACATAAAATCCATCGTTATGCTGTCAACTGACGATATGGTGAACTGGGAATACCATGGCTTCATAGATGTCGCAAAAATAGCACCTTGGATAGTGAATTCATGGGCGCCGTCCATAACTTCCAGAGTTGAGGCGGACGGAAAAACTCATTTTTACCTTTACTTTTCGAACAGCGGCTGCGGTGTAGGAGTGCTTACGGCGGAACACCCTCTCGGACCGTGGAGCGACCCTCTCGGAAAGCCGCTAATCTATCAGAATATGCCGGGGCTTGAAAACTGTCCTGCGCCCTTTGACCCGGGAGTATGCATCGACGAAAACGGCACAGGCTGGCTTGCGTTCGGTGGAGGGACCCCACCTGACGGTAATACGCTGCACACAAATCTACCTAAGATAGTGCGGTTGGGAAAGGATATGCTTTCGTTTGACAGCGATTTTGTTCCGATAGACGCTCCGTATTTCTTCGAGGCAAGCGAGCTGAACTACGAAAACGGAACGTTTATCTACACATACAGCACGGACTGGCAGTCAAGAGAAAACTGGAACAGAACGGACATTCCGGCGCCGGGAACATGCAGCATGGGCTGTATGACGAGCAAAACTCCCCTTGACCCGGAAAGCTGGCAGTTCAAGGGCGGATTCTTCCTAAACGCCGGTGATTCCGGAATGGACTGGTGCAACAATCACACCCACCTTATCGAATATAAGGGAACAAAGTACATTCTTCACCACACACTTCACATTCAGGAGCGCACGAAAACAAAGGGAGGATTCCGCTGTATGTGCGTGGATCTACTGCCTTACACGGATACGGAATTCCCCGTCACAAAGGCAACACGCGAAGGCGTTACGCAGACTCAGCCGCTCGACCCGTATAAAGCTCACAGCGGTGCGGAGATGTTCACCTGCGCAGATATGTGGTACGAACAGATATCCACCGGCAAAATGGCTGTGAAGTCGCTGGCAGAGGGTGCATGGACTTACATAAAGGGCGTGGATTTCGGCAAGGGCACAGAAAAGCTGCTCGTTACCGCAAAGGGCACGGGCGTTATCGAGATTCGTCTTGATGACAGGAATGCCGAACCGTTGGGAGTGATCGAACTCGCAAATGATGAATTTGATAAAATTCCTGTGGTTCTTTCCGCAAAAATAACAGGAATTCACAATGTATATTTTGCATTTTCAGGCAAGGACATCTGCCTTGAAAGATGGCAGGCTGAATGAAAGGAGTAACTATGAACAAGAAGATAACGGCTTTGATTTGTACAGCTGCTATGCTGCTTGTTTCCGGCTGTTCCGAGCAGAACGGCTCGAATGATTCACCTGTGCAGACAGAAAGCTCTGCCGACAGCGTAGACAGTGTGAGCAAAGCGGAAACAAGCGACAAACCTGACAACAAAACAATAATCGACAGCCTTAACAACGGAATAATAATCGACGAGGTAAGCGGAAATGTCTACAAAAACGAGCGTAACGCCAATCCCATTTCGCCGAGTATATTCTGCGCAGACCCCACCGCGGTGGAATATGACGGAAGGCTTTACGTTTACGGCACGAACGACCAACAGCAGTCGGAAGAGGGAACAAAGAACGACTACGCCCATATCAAATCGCTTGTGGTATTTTCCACCGATGATATGGTAAACTGGATATATCACGGCAGGATAGAAGTCGACAAAATAGCGCCGTGGATATCAAATTCATGGGCACCGTCAATTGCTTCCCGCGTTGAGGAAGACGGTCTTACGCACTTCTATCTGTACTTCTCCAACGGCGGCGGCGGTGTGGGAGTTATTACCTCCACCGACCCGGTAGGTCCGTGGTCTGACCCTCTCGGCGAACCGCTGGTTTATCAGAATATGCCGGGGCTTGAGAATTGCCCTGCGCCGTTCGATCCGGGCGTCTGCATTGATGAAAACGGCACAGGCTGGCTTACTTTTGGCGGCGGAAATGCTGCAGACGGCGGTGTTGTACATACCAATGTGCCTAAGGTAGCACGTCTGGGTGCGGATATGCTTTCGTTTGACAGCGAGTTCGTTTCTATTGACGCCCCGTATTTCTTGGAGGCAAGCGAGCTGAATTACATCGACGGCACCTATTATTACACCTACTGCAACGACTGGCAGAACCGCAGCAAGTGGGACCGCAAGGACATTCCTGAGCCGCCTACATGCAGTATGGCATACATGACCACAAAAACTCCCCTTGACGCAGACAGCTGGGAATACAGGGGTGCATATTTCTACAATTCCGGTCAGAATGCCAACGGCGAATCCGGAATGCGCTGGGGCAACAATCACACGCATTTCTGCGAGTTTAAGGGAACGAACTACATTGTCCACCACACGCTCCTTCTTGAAGAACTGACAGGCGGCACAGCAGGTTACCGCAGCATTATGGTTGATTATCTCCCGATGAATGCGGCTGACGGAGAGATCCCGATAACAGCCGCAACGCGTCAGGGCGTATCTCAGATAAAGCTTCTTGACCCCTACGCTGAAAACAGCGGCGCAGTTATGTTTACGTCTGCCGATATAGGGTACACAGATGGTAACGACCCTGCCGCAAAGAGCAAGGCAAACGGCGCATGGATCTATGTAAGAGGTGCGGATTTCGGTTATGGCGCTTCCGCTTTCACCGCTGATGTTAAAGGCAAGGGCCGAATCGAGGTTCGCCTTGACAGCATTTCCGGCAAGGCAGTATCTTACATTGAATTTGACAACGCTGATTATGCTAAGGTTCGTTCTACTGAATTCAGTAAGTTTGACGGCAGAAATCACAATATCTATCTGGTATTTTCCGGTGCGGATATTGAACTGAGATCGTGGCAGTTCACAAAGGGCAACGAGGAACTCCGTCCCGAGGAGAACATCTCAGATACCGAGATAAAGTACGAAACTCTTATACTTACCGGGCAGGCTGTAAATCCCGGTCCTAGTCCGTCGGCATATCTCGAAATGACCGGTGACGGTGAGTATTCCGTGAAGTCCACCTCATTTGAAAAAGAGAGCGAGTTGCTTAACTTCGGTTTCATCAACGTTGACCCGGACGCAAAATACAAAGTGCTTGTCAAGTCCGTAGGTCTTGAAACGGAAAACGGTATCGTTGAAGTCCCTGTAAACGCAGAGCTTGACCCGACAAGCAGCTCCGCAAATGGACTTGCTAACGGCTGGATGGGCGCTGAGATAGGTTCCGTGGTTTACGGCACCAAGGAATGCGGAATAGTTGCCGCAAAAACCACTGTCGATTGGATAGGCTACCGTTTTGCGCTCATAAAAAACGGTGAGGAAATTCCCTTTACATCAATAACCTACAATCTTGAAATAAGTGGGCTTATCCTTGATTAAGGTGAGAAAATCATAATTTGGGAGGATCTTCAATGAACCGTGTTTCTGCTATTAAAATTATAGGAAGCATAGGATTGGGTATTTCAATGTTATTGAACGGATGTACCACAAATAGTATTACTGATGACAATGTGTCCGGAAACGACCTTACCGCAACGGAGGTTATCCGGCTCATGGGCAACGGAATAAACCTCGGCAACACGCTGGAGGCATACAATCACAAAAGCTATGTGGAGTTAGGGGTAGATCCCACTTCCTTTGAAACGCTATGGGGACAGCCTGTCACCACAAGGGATATGATAGACGATATGAAAGCTATGGGCTTCGATACTCTCCGCATTCCTGTGGCATGGACCAATGGCATAAATTACGAGAGCGGAGATTACACCATTGACGAGCGGCTCATGAACCGTGTCGATGAGGTAGTCAATTATGCTCTTGACGCTGATATGTATGTTATACTGAATGAACACTGGGACGGAAGCTGGTGGGGAATGTTCGGCTCCGCCGACGAGGCAGTTCGTGAAAAAGGAATGGCACTTTATAAGTCCATGTGGACGCAGATAAGCGAGCATTTTTCCGATTATTCCTACAAGCTGATATTTGAATCTGCAAATGAGGAACTTTGTCACAGACTCAACGATAGCGACGTCACCGGAACAGACGGAGTTCTCAGCGAGGACGAATGCTACGAAACAACGAACAGAATTAACAGCGAATTTGTTAAGCTGGTACGTTCGACCGGCGGCAAAAATGCAGACAGATTCCTGCTTATCGCAGGGTACAACACCGACTTCAGAAAAACATGCGATGACAGATACCAAATGCCGGAGGACACTGCAAAGGACAAGCTTCTGCTTTCAGTACATTATTACACGCCGTGGGACTATTGCAGTGACGGCAATGCAAAACGGTGGGGAACTCCCGGCGATTACGAGGAGCAGAATTCCCTTTTTCAGATGCTGACTAAATTCACAGACCGGGGATACGGCGTGGTTATAGGCGAATATGCCGTTATGGGTGCGGCGAATAAACCCAATAGGGATAAGTTTTACGCCAATCTTCTGGATAACTGCGACCTGTATAATTACTGCCCCGTCCTCTGGGACTGCAGCGATTTTTACGAAAGGGCGCTCAGAAAAACTACCGATGAAAACATAGCAAGGATGTACAGCGACAGACGCGCTTCGAACGAAGAAGGCAAGGATTATTCCGAGATCCAGTCTGCCGCAAGGGAGAGAATGGACAAGTCAACAAAGGCGGCTGAAGACGAATTTATGGCGGGCGTATCCATTCCGGCTTCTGATGATACCGCAGTGGCATGGATAATGTACCAGAGTCTTGATTCTTCAGTTCAGTACTGTGTCGGCAACAAGTACGACCCGACGGAAATGACCTTGGGTATCGTTGCAAACAATGCTGTGATAACCGGTGAGGGAACCTACACCGTCAGTCTGGATTTCTCAAATTGCGGTATTCCAAAGGGAGTGCTTTTCTCGGCTCTCGGAATTTACAACGGCGAGAAGTTCTTCCCGGATTATACTATCTCTATTGATGAGGTTAAGGTAAACGGCGAAGTCCGTGAGCTATCCGGCAAGGAATATACTTGTTCCGACGACGGTAACTGCACGAGAGTAAACCTCTATAACCAGTGGGTAACATCTATCCCCGATGACTGCAGATGTGCCGATGGCGACAATTCCGGTCTGTCCGCGACTGTTCTTCCCGTCAAAGACAATGAGATACTTTCGACGCTGGAAATAACATTCACTTATTCAGCGCCATAAATCAGATTACCTGTGATATTCAAAATCTAAACCGACGGATTCCACCAGCACAGTGGTCCGTCGGTTTATGTGTAAAGACATTGGAGGAACCATTATGAATTATACAAAATCAGTTGAAAAATGGGGCGTTTTCGAGTTTAGCTCCGAGGGAACCACCGCTGGCAACCCATTTCTGGAACGCAGTATCACTGCGCTATTTGAAAGCGATTCCGAGCGCAAAACCGTAAATGGTTTTTACGATGGGAACGGAATATACAAAGTAAGATTCATGCCATCGTTTGAGGAAGAATACCATTTTACGGTCTGCGGAAATTTTTCTGACAGTAAATACGAAGGAACTTTTTCTGTCACGCCGCCGTCGGAAAATAATCACGGCTGCGTAAAGGTACATAACAAATATCATTTTCAGTATTCCGACGGAACACCATATTATCCTGTCGGCACGACCTGTTATGTATGGAATCTGCAAAGCGATGACCTTATCGCACAAACTCTTGAAACTCTGAGTAATTCCCCGTTCAACAAGATACGTTTCTGCGTATTTCCTAAAAGCTACTGCTACAATTCACGTGAGCCGCGCTCCTATCCATACGAGGGTACTCCGGTTGACGGAAGTGCTATCACAGAGGACAATGTGTGGGGCTACACTCCTGATTCCAAGGGCAACAACTGGGATTTTGAGAGGTTTAACCCCAAACATTTTCAGCATATTGAATACTGTATCACCGAGCTTCAAAAGCTGGGTATTGAGGCAGATATTATCCTCTTTCACCCGTATGACCGCTGGGGCTTCTCAACAATGACACCGGAGCAAAACGAACTTTATCTGAAATACACAGCGGCAAGGTTTTCGGCTTTCAGAAATGTATGGTGGGCATTTGCTAATGAATATGACCTGATAAAAAACAAGAGCATTGAGGACTGGGAACGATATGCGCAGATAATCGTAGAAAGCGACCCGTATGATCATCTGCGATCAATACATAACGGTAATCAGTTTTACGATCATACAAAGTCATGGATAACACACTGCAGCATTCAGCGTTCTCCGGAGGGAACATCCGAGTGGAGAAAAAGCTATGGCAAACCGATAGTAATTGACGAAATGCTATACGAGGGAAATATCCAGTATGCGTGGGGCAATATTTCGCCGCAAGAGCTTATTCGGAGGTTCTGGGAAGCACTTTGCCGCGGCGGCTACGGTGGTCATGGCGAAACCTACATAGACGATAGGGCGGTATGGTGGTCTCATGGCGGAGAGCTTAAAGGTGACAGCCCGGAAAGAATAGCTTTTATGCGAAAAATACTTGAGGAAGCTCCGGACGGCGGATTGCGACCCAAAAACATGGAATGGGACGAGCTATGTGTGGTTCCGGAAGATGAAAATCTAGCTGATGAAACCGGTTATCACCTGTTTTATCACGGGATTTCGCGTCCGGGATTCAGATATTATCATATTGACGATAATAATATATACACCGTCGACATTATAGACACATGGAACATGACGGTTGAGAATGTCGGAAGTTTTAAGGGACGTTTCAGAATTGATTTACCCACAAGAGAGTATCTTGCGGTTAGAATTAAGAAAGCTGAGGATGGGATAGAATAATGTTCGCCCAGAGAGGTGACCTATTATTCTACAATTCTGGCGTGTTCAAACTTGGGTAAAGCTGTAGCTTGCAGACGGGACATAAATTTAAGCCCACTCGGTGAACTTCAGTATGAAAACGATCTGTACGCCGACAGCATATATCAAAGACTGATGGACGGGCTTCAAAACAGTGAATGCGAATATGGATATACCACCTAAAAAAGTGGACATATCTACATACCAATCGTTAAAAGGTTTAGCCGTAGGAAATCAAACTGGCTCTGCGGTGACAGTTTTTCTGTCACCGCAGAGCCTTCTTTCGTTAAATTGTATCGATAAATCCCATTAAATAAAGACTTTCGGATAAAGAAAACGGACACCAATCACGATACGCAGTGTATCAAAATTGGTGTCCTGTTTTGGTGCAGGTGACGGGACTTGAACCCACACGACTATGCGTCACTAGCACCTGAAGCTAGCGCTCTCTGTTTGCGGAACAAGTTCCGCTTCCACGAAATCGAAGATTTCGTGCTGTGGAACAAGTTCCGCTACCACCAAATCAAAGATTTGGTGCAATTCCGCCACTGCTGTTTTAAAATGTATCAGCAACAAAAAAACAAGCCGTATTTCTACGACTTGTTTTGAAAGTAGTGACCTATTCTGATACGAAATGCACACCCTACCGACCTTTCGTGTAAAGGTTCAAAGGGTGTGCATTTTTTAATTATTCCACAAGACCACAAAGAAAGACCGCAAAACCCGTTTACCCCAAAAGGTGTGCGGTCTTGCGGTCTTACCCGTTTCGGTGCGGTTACGCTCCGACCTTGATTTCTGTGCCGTTGGCAAATGCAAAGGTGACTTCGCCGTTCCTGTGGACGATGGCCTTTTCAATCATTACCGTCCAGATGGTGTCGTTCCAGTCGTGCATCACCTCCGGCTGTTTCTTGAGGGTGCGGATATAAAGCGCCATCTTTTTGTCCTGCTGACTGCGGGAGGTGCGTAGGCTCTGCAACCTTTCCAGTTCCGCAGCCGCTTTCTCGTACCGTTCGGTGAGGGCTTCGTACTTTTTGAGGTAGGCTTCCTGGGACTGTGCCGTGGATGCGTTTTCCTTGACTGCCGCCTTGACCAGTTCGGCAACCACCTGGGTCTCCTCAAGTTGCCGTTCAATGTCGGCATCCAGTGTTCCGAAGTCCATCAGCTTCTGCCGCCACGCTTCGATTTCCTTTATAATCTGTACTCGATCCTGCATCATCAGATTGTAGGCTTTGATGAAAAGCCGCTGTATGGTTTCTGTGTCCAATGCAGGGGTGTGGCAGTGTTCCTCACTTGCGAATTTGCCGTTGCATTGCCAGATGGTACGGCGGTACTGGTCGGTGGAGTGCCAGACCTTGGGGCCAAAGAAGGCGCCGCAGTCCTCGCATACCAGTTTGGCAGAAAGAACGCTTTTGCCGCTGTAGGCTTTCCCCAGGGTCTTTCGTCTGGCAAACTCTGCCTGCACTTGCTCCCATTCGTCCGGCTCAATGATGGCGGGGTGGCTGCCCGTCACATAATACTGTGGGACTTCGCCCTCGTTGGGCTTCATTTTCTTTTCCAGAAAATCCACTGTGAACTTCTTCTGGAGCAGCGCATCACCCTTGTATTTTTCGTTCTGAAGGATACTGGTGACCGTAGTCTTGCTCCATTTTGCTTTGCCGCCCGGTGATGGGATGCCCAACTCTTCCAGGTACTTGCAAATGCCTGCCTGGGTCTTGCCCTCAAGGAAAAGGCCGTAAATCAGCTTCACAACCCTGGCTTCACTTTCGACAACCGCAGGTCGTCCGTCCTCGCCCTTTTCATAACCGAGGAAGCGTTTGTACGGCAGATGCACTTTGCCATCGGAGAAGCTCTTGCGCTGTCCCCAGGTGATGTTTTCGGAAATGCTGCGGCTTTCTTCCTGCGCCAGAGAGGACATAATGGTGATGAGCAGTTCACCCTTGCCGTCAAAGGTGTAGATACCCTCTTTTTCAAAGTAGCATTCCACGCCGTTCTCTTTCAGCTTTCGGATGGTGACCAGGCTGTCAACCGTGTTTCTCGCAAATCGGCTGACCGACTTGGTAACGATGAGGTCAATTTTGCCGTCCAGGGCATCCGTGATCATTTCTTTGAACCCCTCACGGCGCTTGGTGTTAGTGCCGGAAATGCCCTCGTCCGTGTAGACTTTTACGAACTCCCATTCCGGCTTGGACTGTATGAATTTGGTGTAATAATCAACCTGGGCTTCATAACTGGTGAACTGCTCATCGCTGTCCGTGGAAACACGAGCGTATCCGGCGACACGTCTTTTCCGCGCTGCCACCGAAGGCAGATGCGTCAGTGGGTTTATGGTTGCAGGTATCATTGTAACTTTAGGCATTCTGGTTCCTCCTTTCCAGAGCTTTTTGACGGGCTGTTGCTTTCATCTCGTCCGTCCAACTTTGTCGGCGTGAGCGGTCTTTCCATATCCGAGTGACCTCCGAGCCGTCAAAGAAGCGGAAAATCAGCACATTCCCGTTGCAGACCAGGATGCTCTTTATGAGCCTGCGGAGTAATTCCTCTGAAAAATCCACCTGTCCAAGCACTTCTGCGGTCACTGCCTGCAAGGTCTCTTCGGGGATCTGCTTGGAAGCACAGGCAGCTTTGCCCATCGAATTGAATGTACCGCAAACCCAGACGGGACCCGTTTTCGTGACCTTGCGCCGATAGTTCTTTCCGCAGCCGTCACAGACCAGGAGGCTTGTGAAAGGGTACGCTTTCTTGGGCGCAGGCTTCTTCAAGAACCGAGCCGCCCGTTGGGTTTTCTCTGCCTGCACCGCTTGGAAGGTCTCCATGTCGATGATGGCATCGTGGGCATCCTCTGCGTGGTACTTGGGCAGTTCACCGTTATTGATGATGGTTTTCTTGGTGATGTGGTTCTCACGGAAGGTTTTCTGTAAAATCAGATTCCCCGTATAGGTGTAGTTGCTGAGTATCTTTGAAATTACGGACTGACCCCATTGCTTTCCGAAGCGTGACGGGATGCCGTCCTCATTCAGTCTCTTGGCAATGGTAAGGTAGCCATCGCCGGAAAGGTACTCGTCATAAATGCGGCGGACAAGGTCTGCTTCCTCTGGGATAATCTCGTACCGACCGTTTTTCAGTCGGTATCCGAGCATAGCCCCGTTCCAGGGCATCCCTTCCTCGAAGTTCCGCTTGATGCGCCATTTCTGGTTCTCACTGGCGGATCGGCTTTCTTCCTGTGCATAGGATGCCAGGATGGTCATCATCAGTTCACCATCACCGCTCATAGTGTGGATATTCTGCTCCTCAAAGAAAATGTCCACCCCCCAGGCTTTGAAGTCACGGACGGTCTGTAGCAGCGTGACCGTGTTTCGTGCAAAGCGGGAGATGGACTTTGTAATCACCATATCGATTTTTCCGGCACGGCAGTCAGCGATAAGCCTCTGAAAATCTGCTCTGGATTCCTTTGTGCCGGTCTTGGCTTCATCGGCATAGACGCCTGCATAGAGCCAGTCGCTATTTCTCTGGATAAGGTCGCTGTAATGGCTGACCTGTGCGGACAGCGAGTGAAGCATGGCGTCCTTGCCACTGGAAACACGGGCGTAGGCTGCGACTAGCTTTTTACGCTCCAGCTTCGGCGGTTTTGATACGGTGGTTATTCTTCCTGACATTGTGTCACCTCCTTGTAGTGTGACATATTACCTCTGAACTCACCGTATATCAAGTCAATCCCGCGGTATAAACTACACGAAGATATCCTGTATTTTTCGGCCATAATTGTATCAATCGTGGCGTAATCCTTCGGGGTTAAAATCCCCATCGACAGCATTTGCTTTGCCTGGAGCATGGAGGCAAAATACTGCTCCAGCCGCTCTCTGTAGGCGTCATTCATCACAGCCACGCTCCCTTCCGAAGCGATCTGCAATATAGCAGGCGTGAGAGCAGTACCTTCTATGATTATTTCCATAGGCAGTAAAATGACGTCCGCAGCAGGCACAGGTGTACGCATAAACAGCTTTTCGGTTGACGCACTCCAGGTGTGACTTCCACCATGCAGTGCGGCAGGCGTCTGAGCAGAACTTTTTCGGTTTCTGCTTAGGGATGATTTTTATCAACTTCCCACA